>Ga0131853_10009715_pt1 | contig 17599 bp, 7 predicted proteins | sample TergutLab28metaG_FD_92764 | JGI IMG/M metagenome (GOLD analysis project Ga0131853, IMG submission 92764) | Labiotermes labralis P1 segment gut microbial communities from Petit-Saut dam, French Guiana - Lab288 P1 (version 2) (version 2) | ecosystem: Host-associated > Arthropoda: Insects >... | reverse complement strand
TGTGTGTGTGTGTGTGTGGTGTGTGTGTGTTTGTGTGTGTGTGTGTGTGTGTGTGTGTGTGTGTGTGTGTGGTGTTGTGTGTGTGTGTGTGTGGTGTGTGTGTGAGTGTGTGTGTGTGTGAGTGTGAGTGTGTGTGTGTGTGTGTATGTATGTATATATGTGTGTGTGTGTGTGTGTGTGTGTAAAGTGAAGCCTGCTCACAAGTAATCCAAAAACCTTTTAAAACGTTTCGTGGGGCAATTTTATGTTGAACACAAATTCTTATTTCTATAGAAAGAAGTTACCCTAGTTCGTACAGTTCGCATTTATGTCAAATGATGTCTGCGTTTTCAGCACTTTTCATTGTTATTTGCACAAAGGATTAATACCAACATGTTGAACTATATTATTTAATAGTTGGTTAGCTCTTCAACATTTTTCGGCTTGACGTAATAGGCCATCTTCAGGGAGACGTATAAATTTTGGCATTTCTTAAGAAGAACTAGCCAATAAAGTAATAGTATAGATCTACAACTTCGTATTAAACCTTTGGGAATGTAATATAGTTGCACGGAAAATTTATAATGTTAAGTCTTCATTACTAATTTTATTATGTACATTTTTGTTTATATTGTTTAAGTTTCCTTTGTTCCTTCTCATGTTCCTCTAGTTGTCCAGCAAGACATTGTTGACATTTTTTTTACAGAATTTCTCTTATTAACCTGTAATAGGATAGTCCTGAGAGAAATTCCAAGAAATTCGCTACAGAAAAAGATTTTAGAAAGAAAACACACATTCACCCATATTGTCTCCTATACTTTATGTTATTTTCTGTTATTTCCATGTTATAGGTGATTTTACGTTGCTTCGCCTTTGTACGTTCTTAGGACCACAGAAATTTTCATATAAAGTTAGGTTTTCTTTTAATCCAGGTTACATGTTAGAGATATTCTGCTGTACTCCGCATCGATTCCTCCTACCAATAGGGTATATTATTTCCAAACTGAATACAAACTTCCTGCATGGTTGGCAATCTCGTGGATCATAATGTATGCGTATGTGTATTCTCCTGGGCCACAGCCAGGTGAGGTCAAGTAATGTGTCCTGCTTTGAGATCCTCCGAGCTCAACGGGTGAGTGAGAAAGGGCGACTTAATGGCCCGGAATATATTGCCACAGACTAAAACTTTGTCCACTTACCACAGTACTGTGCCAAGGCTTTCCCTATTTCGATACTCTACCTCCATCCCGAAACATTTAAGGTTAATTGCCTTTTGTATCTACCTTTTTTTTAAAGACAAATTCTAGATGGCCGTCTGAACGCAGTCCGTTTGTACTTAAATGCAACGTAATACATGTCAAATATTACGGGTTCATCATACACTAAACTACTCTGGGGATAATATTAAAATTGATATTTAAGTCATATTATTGCAGATTGTGGACTTGATTCATATGGCTCAGAGCAGGGTCTAGTGGTAAGGTCTGTAGAATGCGGTAACGAAACTTTGGTGTCAATCCTCATCAAGCTGGGGATTTCTTTACCAGCGGTTATTAGCTTCATTTGAAGTATTTTGTTACGTATAGTTAGTTAGTTAATTAATTAGTTGGTTAATTAATTAATTAATCACTTAGTTAGGCAGGTCGTTAGGTAAGTAGGTGGGTAGATAGACAGATACTCAGTTACAATAAAATGTACATACAATAAACTTCATCAGCAAGTACCGCTATAACCTTTGCTTTCAAGAACGTATTAATAAAAGAAACAGTAGAGAGATAATTAAACACAATAAAAATTGAATGGAACATTTTGACATATTTTATTAGTGACGGGTGATGTTTTAAAAGAAGAGAAAAGTTAGTATACCTTTTAAGAAATAAGGTTCGTAAGGAAACATGCGAACTGAAGCAGTACGTGTTATTGGGCTACTAGAAAGTAACACAATTGCAGATCCGTGATTTATACAGGCAGCCCTGGACTGTTACGGTAGTGACATTTAGAAGACTGCCTTGTCGGTAAGTTTAAGTGCGCAAGGAATATATAGAACAAATTTGTGCGAGAAGACATTCTACGCAAGTGTAAAACAGGTGACGTTACATTTTTTGTGTTTCACACTGTATTTTTTTAGATGGATCAAGGAAAGAACATCAGCGCATGTACTAATTAATTCTGTATGTCTTATGTGACCACGACAACCGCTAAAACTCTAATCCTTTATGGAGTTGAGGCAATATTTTACAACCTTCTAGAAGCTGAGAGACAAGGCGCAAGGGTATTAGTACTGGGATGGGCTGTATGGGGCTAATTATTCTCCTTCTTCTTTCAGTGTTATGAACTTAGTCTTTTTTCATATCCACTGTTTGCTTTTAATAATCTGGTCTCCTCAAGTTCCGTGTATAAACATATCCTGCAGCCCCTTACAGGTGATGGATTGGTGCCTCGTACAGAGAGAAGGGAGCTGTGTTTATTTTTTGATTAATTGCCACCATTTTGACTTGAGGCAGCCGAAAACTCTTCAAGAATTATCGACAAAGATTGAGAGGATTTTGTAGGGAGAATGGGGAAAAAATGGATGGGAGGAAGGATGGAAATTCTCTTCGTTAAGACTTTCCAACAGGCAAAGCAAAGCTTATCACTTCCGGCGCGTTAATTGGTTGGCTAAGGAGATGGGAATGACGCATGATGACGTCGCCATGTTTTATAATCATCTTTCCATCACCTTATATCTCCTGGTAACTTTTGAAAGAGCATCATACATTCTTTATATACAAAACACTAAACAAATTGTCTATAATTTTAGTCATAACCCGTACCAAATTTCAGAGTACTTGAGACGTCATAAATTCTTCTGCTTATTCCAATATCTATGTGATTTCTGAAGAAAAAAACCCAAGCAGTTTGGTATAATAACGAAGCTATGTTATTGTATTAGCAGATGCCACGTTATATTCTCGTCCCGGAAACCTTAATTCAAAAAACATATTTGAAATTTTGAAGACCGCATATCGCGAAAATTTGGTTGACACAGAAACGTATTCCGGATTTCCTATTTTCAAACCACGGACGGAAGGCTGGCCATCTGAATTTGGGTTTCATTAACTTTTTGTTACCATGTAATACTTGCCTTAAGCAGTTCACGCTCTGCTGCTTCTATAAGCTTGCCATTTCGCAATTCGCAACTATTCTTTTTTTTTTTGGTGGCTCGACTCTCCTGCTGAGCCCAGGCCTCCTCATTGTTGAGGTAATGAGATAACTCTCAGGCATAACTCCGGATGAGGGATCGGCCCTCTGTGGGACCTCTATCTGACAACACGCAACACTCACAACAGACAGACAGTCATGCCCAGGGCTGGATTCGAAACTGCAATCCCAGCAAGCAAGCGGCGGCAGACCCACGCCTTAGACCGCGCGGCCACTGGGATCGACACAGCCACGCTGCTGCTCTGCCCTCCGTAAGCCCAACCCATGCAGTAAAAAGATCGTCATTAAATAATGAAAATTAATGAATTGCAGAAGTTACATACTAGTACATCATGGATCTGAAGGGCAGTAATGACTGGGTGATACGTGATGATTTGTTTGGAGACAGTCGTGATACATTTCAAATATGAGACTAAAGAACACCACACTGACCGTAGACAACGTAGCTGTTTTTCTGATCAAGTCAAGTGACCGAAACATCTTGAATGCGAAGTTGGAATGCTAACTGCAGTACGACGATGTTCAGTTTGGAGGACGGCGAAAAAATTATATGTTTTACTGCGGTAAAGGTAAAGTGCAAATTGTCCTGGCGCAGGCCATTAAAGCGCAAGGCGGAGTGAAAATATATTTCCACTCATTCTCAATTGTGGCACTGGAAGTGCATGGGTAAGTTTCAGGTTTCGGCTTCTTTAGCCTCCTGTTCCCTTGGCTATGAGGCTATTTAAGCCCAAATAATAGCTGGATATTTGAAGAAGAGAAAAATTGTTCTGTTATCACCTAAAAACACGACGCTTAGGAAGGCGGTCCTGCTTGCGAATTTGTGCCTTAATGATGTACAAAACGACCGACAAAATCCAAGCGAAGAAAAGTGCTTCCAAATTCAAAGGAGAATGCGAACTTTCGCGTGGGGGATTTCAGAAATTAAATCTGGTAGACTGCGTCTCAAATAGAACTTGCGTACCTAATATATTACGCTAGCATGCTTGTTAAAATTGAAGATAGGAATGTGTTTAATTTTGCGTTGGATTGTACCATGTAGCGTTGGTCATTATATCCATATTTGCAGTAAACTATCCGGTGGTAGCGGTTGGCGGTATATCTTGACTGAACATGCAAAGGTTTGTGCTAAATGGGCTACGGAATGATGAACGATATAGGTACCAGGTGGGCCTAACATCGCTCCTCAACACATAAATACTGAGACCGGGCCACTACACGATCCCTTCTTAATGTAACATGTGCTCAGGATGCGGACACGACGACCGCCCACCCACACAATCGAGTGCCACACTCTCCTAGTTTGTACTACATCTGACAGGAGCCGTACTAGAAAGGCATTCATTGATCGAAAGCCATTATCGTCCCTCGTGGTTTCATATTCGGAGGATTCCTGGGTCGGATCTCGGAAATGGAACGATAGATATTTTGCATGTTTCGCACAGTATTTCTATGCAGATTCTGGTCCAGAAACTACAACACGAAGCCTTTCACTTCGTCATTCAGAATCATCGAATCAAAACTTTTCAATGGATTTTCAATTCCAGCAAGCGAATATTGTCATTCTTCAGAAACTGCCAATTATGAACATGCATTATAACCACGGCCACCGGGCGACAGATCATTTGCTGTTAAATATTATTATTATTATTATTATAAAACTAACAACGGTAGACGAAGCTAAATAAGCCTTGCGCAGTGACAGGAAGAACCTTTGTCTAACTTTCTTCCTTTTTACAAATGACTTCCGTCAGTCACTGTTGAAGCATTAAGGAAGTACAGTTGCGGAAGAGTGTGGTCCAAAATGTTCGTATCTTGCAGAAAAGCTTCACAAGGAGCAGGCAGGTCACAGCAACGTAATTTCAGCCAATTTGAAATGTTATGCTGTTCAAATCGCTTTACCGTTCTCAGCTCTATCGTAAATTTGCGAACTCTCTCTACCTTTGAAAATTTTACAAGATGCAAGTGAGTATAAGGGCTAGCGTTTGTTTGGCATAAATAATGATGAAACTTAACAAAACAATGACAGGCGGGATAAACCAGACTGTTTATCGTTTTTCGCACCCCAGTGCACAAATTTAAGGTGTTGATGAGCTATAAATAAGGAAGGAAAGGGGCCATAAGGAAAGAATGAAAAGAAGAGAAAGTAAGGCCAGAAAGAATGAAAGGCAGGCAGAAAGTGAAGAAAATGTAAGAAAGAAAAAGAACATCGTCTTCGAAGGAATAAGTAAATAAAATAAAAATCTAAAGAACGGAGGAAAGGAGAAAAAGTATTAATTTTCCTTGATATTAGTTGTGAAAACACGTTAAGGGAGTGGAGTAGAAGTTCCACGTGTTTATAATTTCTGCTTGAAACAGGGGCTGGTGGCTATTAGTAGTGCCATTCGATTTATCCACACTGAAAATTCCCCAATCTGACCGCTAGGCAAAACCAAAACCAAAACCTAGGTCATCAGAAACGTTCCCTTTTCACACAAAGAATTTCGAACGCCCATGTTTTTTCTTTCCCCAAAACGCTGTAGGTTTAAGCAGAGTGTAAGTGGCTGCGTCGACCCCAACGACGGTATGACATTGTCTACCTAAGCATGCCTAGGGCCCAAAGTTTTAAAATTTTGAAAGTCAGAGGGAAAACGTTAACCACTATAGGATGTGGCCTGCTGTATTTGATACACATATATACTTCACTCTTAGTCGTAATTTTTTCCTTGTACAAAGTTCTAGAAGTGAACACTTACAGGCTTAGTAGCATGAAAGCTTTGCACATGCACGGTTAATTTTAAACTTTGAGGAATGTTACTTCCTTTATCATTCAGTATGTAAAACTTGAGTTTCTCCCTCCCGAAGAACACAGCCCATATCCACTACAAGGAGCAGTGCTAAATGGTGCGTGAGAAATAATCGGTATTTGTTGTAAGAATCATATGAAGCAGATGAATATACAGCATGGGTAAAATGAAGATTTTATTAATCCTTTATGCCCTATACTTGTATGCTATTTTATGTATTAACAGGTTTAAAAGTTCAAAAATTCTACTTTATGCCCAGATTTTGTTTATGTGTTTGTATGTATCTCAGATTAACGAGCGCCTGTTTTTCTGTACAGAATTAACTTGCTGGTTTTGTAACCGAAAAGGAGGATGTTTACTGCGCGGTACGAACTGTTTCTTAGATACAATTTATGTTAGGTTAGAAGCAAATGACACTCTGAAATACTTCTCTATATTCAAATAATGAAACTGTTTCATCCTTCCGTAGAGATGTTTATATAAGTAGCACATATATGGGGTTTCATACGGTGGCTTTCGGGGCAGGGATAGCCTATTGGTAGCGGGATAATTAAACCCCCGAGCTCATAATTTTGCGGTTCAAACAAGGATATTTTAAATACAAACTACTACAATATTTGGAAGCGATACCAGGTATAATGCAGACTAATGGGGCAGGAGAGGGGGGGGTGTTGCATAAGTGAGTTACTGCTATACAGCGCCGCAACCCCCATCACGACTGCAGCCGAAACTGCACCGGGTGCAAATGATGGTGAGTTATGATAATTATTTTCTATTTTAATTTTCTGTCTTTTACAATGTCATGTTTCGAGAGCAAATCACTGATTACCCTTCTTCAAACATTAGAAACCCATGCTGCCGATTTCCGAAACCATAATTTTTAGCTGACATATCTTCGAGACACTTAGAGAGTAGGAGACACGTAAGAATTCATGACTCTTCTCCTCCGGTTTTCTGTCTAAAAATACAAAAATATGCCGGGAAATGTACGTATAACGTAGCAATGAGGCGCGTTCATGCAACCATTGTTGCAGTGGAAAAGCAATGAGTATTACATATTGTGAGTGTGGGTCTCTGTAGCCTTATTTATGCAACATGCATTGCGCATGCGCCATATTCTCATCTGTGGCCTGCCCGACTCTGCAGTATTCTTCCACATTTTCTCATAAACGTCACGAAGTTCGAAAAGTGCTACTGAATATAAAAATGTGTTTTGATTTTCTCTAACTTTTCGTCTGGAAGGAACATTTCTAATTCTAAGAATAATTGAGCGAGATGTGATCAAAAATGTATATTGGTCTTAATTTAAAATACTGGCTATTTTTGTCAGTTTTTAATGAAATTTGAATTTTCTGGACATATTTACAAAAAAATGCTCAAATATCAAATTTCATGAAAAACTGTACCGTGGGAGCGCGAGTTCCATGCGGACGGCCAGACATGACGAAGCTAATAGTAATTTTTTTTTTTTGCAATTTTGCGAACTTGCCTGCAAATTAAAATGCAGAAGATCTGCATTTTTGCTTGTTTTATATGTGGGTGTGCAGATTTGGCTGTCGTCTTAAGGAAATAACATATTGTTACGGTGTTCGAAAATTTGGTGCTGAGGAAGGGATTCGGACCTAAGAAGGAGAAGGTAAGAGGAGGACACAGAAGATCTCATAACTAAGAGCTTAATTGTACGTAGTTCTCACCAAATGTTATTTGGGCGACAGAATAAAGAAACATAAGTGGCCGGGGGGGGGGTGGCTTGTAAGGGGAGAAAAGAAATGTTTACTGTGTTTTTGGTGGGGAAGCCTGAAAGAAAGACAAAAGATAAACCTTGGAATGTCTAGACTTACACGGGAGAATAATAATAAAATTTACCTCAAAGAAATAACATGAGAAAGCGTGAATTGGTTTGGCTCAGTACAGGGAAAATACCCGGCTGTTGTAAAGACGATATCAAATTTTGTATGCCATAAAACGCAAGGAGTTTCTTGAGTAGCTGAAGAACAGCTAGCTACACGAAAATACTCTGCTCCATGGAGTAACTTCAGTCGTTAGTTAGTTAGTTAGTTAGTTAGTTATTTGTTTGTTCGTTATAAATATACCTATCGGAAAAATTACAAGGCGCTGTTTTATATGTGAGCGGATGGAAAGACACAATAGTATAATTTGCGACATGTTGTAGCTTGTTTTACAGGGCGTGAACCTGTATCTCTTGACGCTAAGAAAAGAAGAGGAGATAGTGTGTCTGAGATGAAGATATTACTGAAAACTCCTTTAACTAGTGGGAGTGTGTGTATTATTTAACGACGACATAGTTGCTAATGAAAGGCACGGTAAATGAACGAAATACGTGTAGGAATCATTGCTGGAATCAGTTCGATAGGGAACTACCGAAGTACTCAGAGAAAACTCTGTCTCGTTGCCAGGCTTCCACCTTAAATCCCACACAGGCTGGCCTGGTATCGTGCCCAGGCCTCTGTAGTGGGAGGCGGCGACTGACCGGCTGAAACATAGCACGGCCTCTAATCTAAGATGTCAAAAGCAGGTTAATATTTTTTATAAAACTTGAAAGAAATTATGACTTATAACAATTTAACAAATAAAATTACACGGCCACTTGTTACAAACTTATCCCCTGTCAACACGGGATCTCGGATCATGTGACACATTGCACTGTTGGCGTTTGGGGCTGCGGTGACTCTCGAAATTCGGAGTTCTTCCAGGAACTGCTCGGAATTGTGCACTGCATTATGCTTTGGTGAATACGGATCAAAGTAGCTCAGTTATTAAAGAGACGGCCGCAATATTATTCTAGACGGGGGGCATATGTGCATGTATGTATGTATGTATGTATGTGTGTATGTACGTATATATATTTGTGTGTGTATGTATGCATGTATGTATGTGTGTATGTATGTATGTACGTATATATGTTTGTGTGTGTATGTATGCATGTATGTATGTATGCATGTAAGTATGTGTGTGTGTATGTATGCATGTATGTATGCATGTACGTATGTATGTATGCATGCATGCCTGTATATATGTATGCATCATGCATGTATGCATGTATGTATGTATGTATGTTCGTATGTGTATGTATGTATGCATATATGTATTTATGTATTATGAATGTATGTACGCATGCATGCATGTTTGTATGTGTATTGCAGCTTTTAAAACTATATTTGAAAATATAACCTTATCATTTTTTTATCAGAAAGTACCAATGACTAAAATTTTTGTCTAATTTGTTTAAACCCTGCAATAATATAGCAGGGTCGTGAAGTTGTGTTTAAGAATGATTCTGCACGAAACCCCTTGCATTCATTGCGTGCATGGGGGCGACATTACTGCCCTTATCTCTGTCTGCCTTACATAACTGTAGTCATAAATGCATAACTAATTTGTTAACAATTAGACAAATACATTAATTTTACCTCTCAACTTCTAATACCAAATGTTTCTAAATCTCTCCTTCCTCTTTGATATTTTCTTATAATTAGTGGTGCACGTGTAATTGTTTCACTTCGTTATCTCTTAATTTGCTGATCGTATGCTTTGCTTTCTAACGTGCAGGCTCTTAAGTTGTCAGCATTTCTTGTCTTTAAGACCTGCGGTAGCTCAGCACGTAATGGCGATGTGACGGCTGTCTTATCGTCCAAATGCTCCATTTACGGAAATTCTCAGCGATGTTTAATGAAATTTCATAAGATATTCGTTCCAACGTGGAAACTCATACAAATTAAATTGTAATCTAAGGCTTTATCAGCCCAACATATGGGATGAAATTTTTCCAGTTCTTTAACGTAAAGTTTCAATAAGCGAGTTGTTGATGTGACCAGTACGACAACTGTTTAATGCGAATCACAACTGTGCTAGCCTTGAGCCGTCACGTTCCATTCACGTGACATTGAGCGCCTTGGCTCCCGGTGCGGTCCGAAAGCGAAACTGTAGCTTTACGTATCTAAAATACACTCCGCGCTACAAATGTTCCGTCCTGTTCCGTGATGATTGTTTGCGCATGCAGCCATTTGATAAAGCTAGATTGGCAATGCATCAGGTACAAAGCTGATTATATTCCCATTTTGTACGATTCTCTCTCTGTGTACTGGGACAGGGCGAGAGCGGACGGCAAGTTTGGAGTCCAGCACACGAAGATGATAGAGATGAGGACTACACAGACACGAAAGATCAGTGCTTGTCTGTGTTGATACAGAGAGAAATTAACTCTAAATATCTGTGTACTTTACGCACTTAGGACAAAGAGCGCGTAGTAATAAATGTGCCTGGTAGCGGCTTCGTTGTTAAATTAAAAGTGTAGGTTTATGTGATTTATGATTCGTTAATTAGTCGATAATATACAATAATAGTACCAAAAATACACACAAATATATTAAAAATAGTTATATACAAAGTGACCTGCTACACGTTTCGGCCAATCTTGTGGCCATCCTCAGGGAGGCAAAATACAAAGGACGGATAAATTTTGTCGGTACTGCTTTGTATGTAAAATATATTAGCAGTCTGATTATCTAAACCAATTTTTCCAATTGCACTCTCTATGTTTTCCGGAAAAACAAGACGATGTTGCAAGACTTTAGTAACCTTTACTCTCTTCATTGCTTCAGTTCATTCAGTGGCAAGTTTTGTGAGACATAAAACCTAGCAATTGTATAGTTTGCAGATTCGTTGCTGGATATAAGTTCCACTTTTTCAGACTCCGACTGCTTGAATCACGTCAGATATAATCTAACAATTTTTGCTCCGTCACCAGATACGCAATTTTTTGTATACAAACCAGCTTCTTACAGAACTTGTTCGGATGTTTGTGACATGTCTACATACAAGGTTTTGACGATGTAGGATTTTAAAACAAAAGATGAGTGGAAATTTCTGTTGGTAGCCAAATTTTTATTTTACTTTTGACACAAAAATGCACCCCGAAAGAAGTTACGTATGTTTCTAAGACTTACTGTCACACACTATTTGATGACGACATTAAGTAATGTTATTGTTGCTCCCAGTCATAGTTTCATACGTTTATTAAGTGATTACTTATGGCAGTAGACAATTAAACATTTCTCTTCTGTTTCCTGTGTGGTTGCTAAACTTAACGTGATATTATGTTTTATGTGATCTTTCGGTGCCCTATCGTATATCGTATCACCATTGTGCCTCGAGCAAAGTTTTCCTTATCATCAGGATAACTGTAGAAGTACATGTGTTAGCGCCAATTTTTCGTTCAGAGGCTTCCATATTAATTTTGCTCAGTCTTTCCCGTCTGTTGCATCTACATAACCCTTCAGAGCTTACTTATATGTAGGCCTAGTATACTGGGTCCGGTATATTTCACTTCGCGAAAAAATGTTTCTTTTGAATTTTTGGTCTTTTGTTGCTCGTGAAATTCATTATGTAATTTTATTTTATTCCGCTAAGCTTACGTTTTTAGCTCCGTTTGTTTCCTGTACCTGTACAGTACACTAAGAAGTTAAGTCAGTCGGTCTGGCAGACTGTTATGTGATCAGAAAGTGACGAGAACGCTGCAGAACATTGTAGGTTAAGTCCTTGCCCAACTCTGTGTCCATTGCTAAAGAGTTTTGCTGCTTGCAAAGTTTCGAAGCGAAAATTGTTGTATAGGATAACAGTGAATAAAGAATAGTGGAGTGTACTGTTGTGTAATGTGATTGTGTCAATTGGAACTGTATGGACGAGCCTGCCCTCTGTTGATAGGGGAGGCTAATGACGCTTAATACCGGTTCTCCTCGTGTTGCAGTCCTGTGCTGATTTGATCCTGCTGTTCGCATTATTATGAAGAGGTCTCCAGTTTGTGTGTGTGTGTGTGTGTGTGTGAGTGAGTGAGAAAGAGAGAGAGAGATAGGGCTATTCGATTAGACCGCGTTTCTTTTGGGACACATTTAAAACTCGCCGCAATTTTTAGGAAGCGTTTTAATATCAAAACCTGATAATTGGACGAATAAATCGGTATATCAATATATTTTTCTGCGTGTTCTCTTTTGTTGGTTGGATTTTATTATAAAACTGTCGTTTTGATAAACCTTTGATTGCTGGTAAAGTGAGGACTTTTGTTTGTATTTAGGTCGGGTGTTGGTATGGACATAATACAAATGCTGCTGTGATTGCAACGTCTGCCGTATCAAAGCCCAGTTAAATGCAACTCTATATACAAATTACTTCATCACTGGGGCTTTAAATACGCGTTATATGGCAGACCACATTCGTATTGGTTCTTTGTAATCTTTAAAGCCTTCCATCTGTTATTTGCATCTCCAGGGTTCAACGGGTCGTAGTACGGGGGAAATTTAAAGCATCAGAAGTACTATGTTAAAATTATCAGTAGGATATTTAATTAGTGTTATGTCAGATGGTTAAAACTGATATGTCTGTTAGAGATTATATGATATATCTCCATTATTTTCGATCAAAGAATTAAAGTAATAAAATACATTCATGTTCTTGTTACGTAAAATTTAATATTTCCAGTGTAATTTATCTCAGTATTTAAATAAATATTTAAATTTAAATGCACAAAATTTGTTTCACAATAAGTTTTATTTCATGCCTCTACATGTTTCGAGCACATGTGTTCATCATCAGGAGGTCAAAATTGCATTACACAGCCTCTGGTATCATCATACTGAAACAAGTGAGTGGTCTAAAATTACTAAAATACAATTCTATAAATATGAACAAATCGTAGTAATAGTATTTATAGAATTGTATTTTAGTAATTTTAGACCACTCACTTGTTTCAGTGTGATGATACCAGAGGCTGTGTAATGAAATTTTGACCACCTGATGATGAGCACATGTGCTCGAAACATGTAGAGGCATGAAATAAAACTTATTGTGAAACAAAGTTTGTGCATCAAGTTGGTTAAATACTGAGATGCACGGTCAACAAAACGTCAAAATTCCAGTGTAATGCTTCATTGGGCCGTTTTTTACTCTCTTAATAATTAATCGTATTTAACTAATCAACTTATTTTTGGATTTTATGTTTTCACTGTCGCTAACACAGTGACTGTGCTGTTTTATTACGTGGCGATGTGCAATCTGGTAAATCACTACAAATGTTCGGGGTGAACGTCGTGCTGTGAATCTCAGGACGGAAGAAAACGTAAAGATGGAAGAGGCTTCGTATTACATCTCCATGATAACTTGGACATAATTTACCTTAACGGAAAGTAGCAAATTAATTCTGACATGAAATTAGAATAATATTTTGTTCAAAGACCGTACTACCTAGCATAGATTTTCAGAGTAGAAAGGACTGTAATTCTTGAATGAAAAACCGCTTATATTTTATCTAAATTTTATTTATTTTGAAATGTATTTATACAGATGAAAACACCATTCTTACGTGCCATTCAATAACCTACGAAAAGAGCATTATCAGGTAATTTAATTTGGGTAATGATGATTTCTGAAAAAAAGTATTTTTTTTTTCTGGGAGGATGGATTCATATTCATCAGATAGAAGGCAGTGTGTGTGGCACATTAGATAAAGCTACTCTTTAATGCTGGGCCCTGAAGTTTCTCAAACATAGTACGTAGCAGAGTTCTGTTTGGTCTGTTGGTAGTCGCTCAGCTGGTCGAGATGTTTCCCGATACTACATCACTCTTCGCTTAATCATCATTTTTGCAAGTGCCTGTGATAAAATAGTTCCGTACCGAATTTCTTTCTCTCTGTCATTTACTGAATATTTTGCGATAAATTTTGCAACCAGTACGAAAAAAATGTCGCATTCCATTTCATTGTAAACATTGGATGTCCGCCTCTGATTTTGTCTCATTCTCACTCTATATATATATATATATATATATATATATGTGTGTGTGTGTGTGTGTGTGTTCAGTTTGACCGCGTTTGCTAACCGCCAACTAGATGCACTAATTTCTCAAATTTATTTTTCAATTAAAACTTCCGTTCCGTCCTGATCCTAATCACAAGCTGTCAGCAAACCTTTATGACATATACCATTGCTGTGTGTACAGTGAAAAACTCCTGACGATGTATAGAGGAACTGTCTGAAACATGTAGAGTTTCATTCCAAAATAAATTTGAGAAATTAGTGCATCTAGTTGGTTTTATTATAAGAATATATCACAATGCACGGTCACCTGATCGTCAAATACGTCTACGTTTACTGAAGTATTTGACGACCTGGAGGTGTTTTATGCATTCTTGAAAATTGTTTTTGCTTGATATTATTGCTCTACATCTCGCATTTGTACTAAAGTCACGTGAACTTTCTTTCTGAAAGCCAGTTGGAAAATGTAAGCCGATTTTTTCATTGTTTTTGACTATCTGTTCCGAGTATCACATTAAATATTCAATACATCAGAATAGGCACAACAATATTAATTAACCTATCTGTAATTCAACAACCTATTCGGCTCTTCAGGAACTGTCGTCAGGCTAATATTAACATAGTTATGAACATATCGTCTTTCATGAAACTCCCTTTGCGTTACACCATTCTGAATAAATTAATATTAACGTAAAGGTGGCTCTTGAAGTGTAAACTCCTGTTGCCAGTTTACAAACAACTTATTTCATAGAGACTGTTTTGCCTGCTGTGTCATATGCAATATTTGCTACTTGATCCATTAAACACTTGAGAACTAATATTAATCTACGCTATACGTAACGACACCGATCTCGTTTGGCATTTGGAGGACCATGCATCGTGATATATTCCTATAATAAAACCAACGAGATGAAATAACTTCTCAAATTTAATTCCAAAAATAAATTTGAGAAATTAATGCATTTCGTTGGTTTTATTATAGGAATCCCATCTCATTCACACAGAACAAATTTTTGCATCTTTTAGGAATAACACTCGGTTACCTTTCCACAAATAAGGAACGACTGTTTCTTATAATCACATGAGGAAAAGACGTTAGGTGAGCAAAGAGAAGAGTTTTTCATGTTCAAAGTGACAACATATGTAGTAACAAGCAGTCCTTAAAGGATTATGAAGGAGTGTAGAAAATACGGTTTATAAAGAAAGACATTTTAAAAGTGAGTCCTGAATTGTTTGTGAAGGGTAAGATAACCTCAGTGTTGGACGGCAGTAAGGAAAATGATAAGCCATACGTAGATGTAAGGAGCCAGGTAACAGGTTCATATAATTACTTCTAGTTAATCGTACATAAATTGTAAGATGACATCGGACACCATCCAATGAAAATTCTCCCCTTGAGATCCTAGATATTTGTCACAAACGTTGAGAGGTGTACCGAAAAAATTGCAATCTCCTGTACAAACTTAAAAACCCAACATTTTTACGCGATCCTTGGAGAATCACGATATTTTGTTTGGCCAAATAACATATTAAACCCCGAGAAATGCAGTGAGGAACTGGCTTAGCGGGCTGCTGGTGCTGTCTTGTAAATGATGGCTGAATTATGCACTCTCCGGGGCTTCCAGCTCGCAAAATGGAGAACCCTACGAGCTCCATATATCTGCCATACATCACGGTTTAGGAAGTTTTCCGCTCTCTGTACGACCGTCAAATGTTCTCCCTCTCCGCCCACCCTTTCCTTCCCCAAGTTGTCTAATAATTTGTTTTTACTGAAGACACTTGGAACGGTAATGTCTTCTTTTAATGGCCTTGCTTTGCTTTCGAAATAGTCAAGTACTTCCTTGACAGCAACTAGCAGTGCTGGAGGCGCCATGGCCCCTAAAAATTTTTCTATTTTTGCCTTGCATTTACGTTCGTACGTACAGCCAGGTATATGTACATCATGATATTAAATGTCTGTCATACCGAGTTTGTTGTTACCTGGCCCCTATCAGGTAGGTCACTTGCCTTTCCTTCTGCTTTTCTGCCCATGTCGGTATATATATCACTAATCTACAGAGAAAATGTTAATAGACTGTTACCCATTAGTACAGGAAACCCTGCATGGAAGCGGAATTTTACCTCTTTAAGTCCAAAATTCATGTCACCTCTAAACAAGTATTTATTTCCTGCCTCACAGAGAACAAAATCGTTTTACATTGCGAGAACAATGCCTTAATAATTTTTAGGAAAATATGCACTGTTTACTTTTGGAAGTATAGTCGATGCAAAAATAAAAAAAAGGCGGAGATTTAAATGTTGCAGTAGGATGCTTGTACAGCTTAGCCCAAAAGTCACAGTGAACCGGAAATATTTTACATGAATGGAGAGCAACGGTTTGGGCTTTAGGACTAAACGTAAAGGAATAATTATTAGCAGGCCACATTACATGTAATACTTCTATTTGTTACTTGTGTGTCACTTAAGAACCTGTCGCCACGAGTGTCAATTTTGGGAGGGGGGTGAATCCTGCTTGAATTTTGTCTTCAAAGCCTCGGTATAATCGAAAAAAAAAAATTGAAAGTCGTAGACTGTGATTGGGACAATAGGAATGAAAGAAGCAGAGACTTCTACGGCAGAAGGATTTCAAGACACAAACTGAAATGTCAAGTACTAATGTTTAGTCAGTTGTAGTGCTTTTTGTACTTGTTGATAGGGACCCTTTCGTGGTCTGACCCAAGGAATCCTACACGTTGTCGGGAGACACAATTTAGAAAATCTTTTCAGTGAAGGAGATGAAGGCTTGTGCCAGAATGTAACACAATAAGTAAATAAATAAATACGACAAAGAAGATCAATTGTGCCCTATAACAGCCCATGATGAGCCAGAGGTGGTGTAGCTCTACTCTTTCCTTAACCTCGGCACAATTTGGGGTGGTCGTTTAACGCCACGCCACACCCGATTTAACCCCAGGAAAGGAACCTTGTACTTATTGTACAGAAGGCTGGGTGGGCCCCAGTGCCGTTCTGGACGGGTATGGAAAATATCGCCCCCACCGGATTTCGATCCCTGGACCGTCTAGCCCGTAGCGAGGCGCTATACTGACTACCCTATCTAAGCCTCTAAATAAATAAATGTGTATATAGATAGATGGATAGATATAAAAATATATAGAGATAGAATAATAAATAAGTTAATAAATTTTATAGGCCTGAGTGCGGAAAGAAGGGCGTGTATGTTTGGATTTCAACGCATATTAACTGGACAACATTTGTTTCTCTGGCATTGATTGGGATATACATTAAAAATAAATATTCTTACAGCAATTATTATTCCCTATTTGGCGAGTTTGGTCGCCATAGAGATGATAGTGGAAAATATTCTGCAAGAAAATGGCGTGAAATATCGTTTAAATTTGAAACGGATGTGGTTTCTATCCCAGACAGACATAGAATATCCTTGCGCGAAGTTATTCTGTAGGATCTATATATTTTTTCCTGTCCTGTATCTGGGACTTGGGGGGGAAAGTATGAAATATTGCAGATTGATAAAAGCCAACGGACGTGAGAGATAAATTTCATTTGATCGGTCGTAGTTTAGTCTGAAAAGTTGCAAGATCTACCAAGGACCAGAAGCTGCGGAGGTCCCATCAACTCTCGCCACAAAACTTTGTCCGATGCCAAGTTTTCTGAATGGACGCGAACACTGTTTCCCTTGCAACTCCCCCCCCCCCCCCAACCCGTTGAAGGAGGTAGCAAGGTTACTGTCCTGTATTTAGGAGGAACCACTTCGAGTCATGTCCGGGACACCGACTCTCCTCTCTTGTATCT
>Ga0131853_10009714_pt1 | contig 17600 bp, 15 predicted proteins | sample TergutLab28metaG_FD_92764 | JGI IMG/M metagenome (GOLD analysis project Ga0131853, IMG submission 92764) | Labiotermes labralis P1 segment gut microbial communities from Petit-Saut dam, French Guiana - Lab288 P1 (version 2) (version 2) | ecosystem: Host-associated > Arthropoda: Insects >... | reverse complement strand
GTGTAGTGGGAGATGAATTTAAGCCGGTTGAGCAATCAAAAGATTTTTTTAGCTTCCATTTTTGGTTTGAGGATGTGAAAACATGAATTTTTTGGCGGTTTATATCAGCAAGAAGCAAAAAAATTGTATCACTGATGTAGCCGTTGCTATTGACAAAAGACTCTAATTGTTTAGGTTGCATTACGCTTTTATCAGTCGGTATTTCAGGCGGTATCTTTAAATATTGCCCTTCAACCCAGCCTGTTATGTTGCCAGAATTATCCGCAACCTTATAAACCTGGACGGAAAAATCCTCTAGAATCTCAACCATAACTCCTTCCGCAAGCTCTCCTATTGTTGATGTCAGCTCTCTATCATTATACACCTCACAATAAGTTGTGACTTCAGCCATTATGGGTACCTCGTATATTGTAAGTGGAAATGCAAGAACAAAAAACATTAAAAAAGTTTTGGCAAACATAATGCACCACTTTCAGATGATTTTATCTATTTTGCGTAAGGGACAGATAATTATACAAGAAAAAACCGCCAATGGCGGTTTAGTTCAAATTCGGCTTATATGAGCTTTTAAGCTCGACAATTCTATTAAAAACCAGATTTTCAGACGTTGATGTTTTAGAATCAAGGCAGAAATATGCATTACGCATAAACTGAAGTCGGTCATCCAGAGTAACATCAACAATTGAAGGCTCTACAACGGCGTTTTCTGCGACAATTAACGAATTTTCATTGAAGCGAAAACCGTTTTCGTGAGTATCGTCATCAAACACCAAATAGTCAAATAAATTTGCCTTTATGCTAATGGCCTCGGCAACAGAAACCCAGTGGATTGTGCCTTTTACCTTGCGCTCTGAAAAACCGGAGCCGCTTTTTGTTGCGGGGTCGTATGTGGCATAAACCTCTGTTATATTGCCGTCATTATTTTTGGTAAAATCTGTACAAGTAACAAAATAAGCTCCGGCCAAGCGCACCTCTTTACCGGGCGCAAGGCGGTGATATTTTGGCGGAGCCTCCTCCATAAAGTCGTCTGCCTCTATAAAAACCTCACGCGAAAATGGAATTTTGCGCGTACCTAAGTCTGGGTTTTTGGGGTTGTTTGGCATTTCAAGCCATTCTGTTTGTTCTTCGGGGTAGTTTGTAATTATTAACTTTATAGGATTTAAAACGGCCATCTTTACGCTTGAAGTAAGGGCAAAATCTTCACGTTGAAAATGTTCCAGCAGGCCAAAGTCAACAGTTGTTGCACCTTTTGTGGTGCCCATTGCATCACAAAAGGCACGTATTGCAGCTGGCGTGAAACCACGACGGCGCATACCCGAAATGGTGACAAGCCGTGGGTCATCCCAACCATCCACAACGCCGTTGTCTACCAGCTTTTTTAGGTGTCTTTTGCCCGAAATAGTGTTAGTGATATAATATTTTGCAAACTCTATTTGGCGCGGTTTTTTTTCAAACCCTACTTGGTCTATAAACCAATTGTACAGAGGGCGATGTTCTTCAAATTCGGCAGAACATAATGAGTGCGTTATGCCTTCTATTGCATCTTGCATGGGATGTGCAAAATCGTATGTTGGGTATATGCACCATTTATCGCCGGTGTTAAAATGCGAAAGATGAGCAATACGATACATAATAGGGTCACGCATATAGATGTTGGGATGAGACATGTCGATTTTTGCGCGCAGCGTGCGCGTGCCGTCAGAAAACTCGCCCGCTTTCATACGGGCGAATAAATCCAGACTTTCTTTTATACTGCGCTCTCTGTATGGGCTGCTTTTACCCAGGCGGTTAAAATCGCCTTTATATTCGCGTACTTCGTTGACGGATAAATCGCAAACATAGGCAACGCCTTGTTTGATAAGCTTAACTGCATAGTCGTAACATTTGCCGAAATAATCAGAGCCATGGAAAAATCTGTCCTGCCAATCAAAACCCAGCCATTTTATGTCGCGCTTTATTGGGTCTACATATTCGCCGTCCTCGCGCGCGGGATTTGTATCATCAATGCGCAGATTACATAGTCCTCCATATTGCTCGGCCAGGCCAAAGTTAAGGCATATAGCCTTTGCATGGCCTATATGGATATAACCCGTGGGGGAAGGCGGCCAACGTGTGTGCAGCAGATGTGTGTTTTCTCCTAAGTCTTCTTGTATGAAACGCTGTATAAAATTATTTGGGGTGTTTTGTTCTTTCACGGCAGTCCCTCCCTACGTTAATTCTTGCATAAATCAGCTTGCATCAGCAGAATCAAGTTCCTGGTCAAAATCATCTGCACAACTATCTATATTGCTTTTATAGATAGTTGTGCAAGGAGCCTTATGCTCTACAGTATCTTTTGTAATAATCACTTTTTCGATATTGCCGTCAGATGGAATTTCGTACATGATATCTACCATAAAAGACTCTATTATAGACCTAAGGCCGCGTGCGCCCATGTTTCTTTCAATAGCAAGGCGGGCTAAGCTGGTAATGGCATCAGCTTCAAACTCTAGTTCTACATCATCAAGAGAGAAAAGATATTTATATTGCTTGATGATTGCATTTTTAGGTTGAGTCATAATAGCTGCCAAGGCATCTTCGTCAAGTGCTTCAAGAGAAACCATGATGGGCAAACGGCCAATAACCTCTGGAATAAGGCCAAATTTTTGTAAATCTTTTGTGGTGACTTGGCGCAGTAGCTCGTCATTTGCCTTGTCGTTTTTTTCTCTAAATTCTGAGCCAAAGCCGATTATTTTTTTGTTGAGACGCTGTTCGATAATTTTATTCATGCCATCAAATGCGCCGCCGCAAATGAAAAGAATGTTTGTGGTATCCATTTGTATAAATTCTTGATGTGGGTGTTTGCGGCCGCCCTGAGGCGGCACAGAGGCAATTGTACCCTCAAGAATTTTTAGCAAAGCCTGCTGCACACCTTCACCGCTGACATCACGGGTGATGGATGGATTCTCAGATTTTCTGGCTATTTTGTCTATTTCGTCAATAAAGATAATGCCGCGCTCGGCGCGTTGTACGTCGCCTCCGGCAGCTTGAATTAGGCGCAAAAGAATGTTTTCAACGTCCTCGCCAACATAACCGGCCTCTGTAAGACTGGTAGCATCTGCAATAGCCAAAGGCACATCAAGCAATTTTGCCAAATTTTGCGCTAAAAAAGTTTTGCCAACACCTGTTGGCCCCAAAAGAAGCACATTGCTTTTTTGAAGCTCTATGCCGCGGTCGTCGTCCTCATCTTTTTTTGCAATACGTTTATAATGATTATACACAGCCACAGACAGAGCCTTTTTTGCGGCCTGCTGGCCGATTACATATTGATCAAGATAGGCACATATTTCTTTTGGCTTGTAGACGCGATATTCTATTACATCGTCGTTCATATAATCAGCGGCACTGTCGTAAAAAATGTCGTTGCAAAGCTCTATACATTCGTTGCAGATGAAAACACCGCCGGGGCCGGCCACAAAGCGTCTGTAGCCCTCTTTGGTTTTTCCGCAAAAACTGCAAACTATATGCCTATCATCGTCCTTTATCAAATAAAACCCTCCTTGCTTAAATTAGCTTTTAACTTTCGTAATTATTTCATCAATCAGGCCATAGGCCTTCGCCTCTTCAGCAGACATAAAGTTGTCACGGTCAGAGTCTATTATTATTTTTTCGTAGGGCTGGCCTGTCATTTCTGCTAACATTTTGTTTAGCTTTTCTTTGGTTTTTAATATGTGTTGGGCGTGTATTTGTATATCAGATGCCTGTCCGCGTGCGCCGCCGCTTGGTTGATGTATCATTATTTCAGAATTTGGCAGTGCAAAGCGCTTGCCCTTTGCACCACCGGCCAACAAAAACGAACCCATGGATGCCGCCATGCCAACACAAATGGTGGAAACATCAGGCTTTATAAACTGCATGGTGTCATAAATAGCCATACCGGCAGAAACAGAGCCGCCGGGAGAGTTTATATAAAAGCTAATGTCGCGGTCAGGGTGTTCTGCCGCTAGAAATAATAACTGCGCAATCGTAAGATTTGCAGTAACATCGGTAACCTGGTCACCCAGAAAAACAATACCGTCTTTTAAAAGACGTGAGTATATGTCATAAGAACGCTCACCGCGGTTTGTTTGCTCTACTACCATCGGTACCAAGGCCATGTCAAGTTTTTCGTTATAATTATATAAGTTCATACATAGTCCTCCGTTATTTGTGCGGGTTACTCCGTTTTTTCAACGGCAGCCGCTTTTACTAGCTCTACAGCTTTTTTAGCTTTAATGTCGTCCATCAAGGCAGAGGTTTCGTCAGAGCCAATTGATTTTAGAAGCCTTTCGCGCTCGACATCATAAAGCTCGGCCAGACGGTCAATTTCCTGGTTATATTCGTCATCGCTAACTGATATATCTTCTTTTTTAGCTACAGCCTCGATGGCAAGGCGGCTTTGCACATTTGTGGTGGCCGGCTCTTGATACATCATACGCAGGCCATTTACATCCATCCCTGTCATTTGCATGTATCTGGAAAAGTCAATTCCTTGCGATTGTATTCTTCCAGCAAATTCTCTTAACATTCTGTCTACTTCTGCATCAATCATAGGCTTTGGAATATTTATAGAAACTCTTTCTGCAAGACCTTTAAGCAATTGGCTTTCTATTTCGTTGTTTGCAAACGATTCTTTTTGTTTTGCAATTCTTTGTTTGATATCGTCTTTATACTCGTCTAAGGTATCAAATTCTGACACCTCTTGGGCAAAATCATCATCAGCATCAGGAAGCTCTTTGCGTTTAATTTCGTGCAGTTTTACTTTAAAAACAGCAGGGTTGCCAGCCAGTTGCTCTGCGTGATATTCTTCAGGAAAAACCACGTTTACTTCAAATTCGTCGCCGATGTTTTTGCCTATAATTTGGTCTTCGAAGGTATCAATAAAAGATTTAGAGCCTAGTGTAAGCTCAAAATTATCGCCTTTGCCACCTTCAAAAGGCACGCCGTCAACAAAACCTTCAAAATCAATGACTGTCAAATCTCCGTCTTCTGCGGCTCTGTCAGATATAGCGATAATTCTGGCATTTTTTTCTCTGTCTTTGTTTACTTCTGCATCAATTTCTTCGTCTTTTACCTCAACATCAGGTTTTTCATAGGTGATGCCGGTATAGTCCTCAATCTCTACTTTAGGTTTAGTATATACTTCAGCAAAAATAATAGCCTTGTTATCTCTTTCTTCTATGTCAACTTGAGGAGCAGACACTACATCAAGGCCATGATGGGTTATTGCAGCATCATAAGCCTCCGGAAAAACAAAATCTAAAGCATCTTCGTAAAAAAACTCCTTGCCGTACTGCACTTCTATCATTTTTCTGGGGGCGCGCCCTTTTCTAAAACCAGGTAGCGCAATTTTATGCCTATTTTTCATATAGGCGTGGTTCAAACCTTCTTCAAAACGTTCAGGTTCTATGGTGAGGGTAAGTTTAACCAAATTTTCTTCAATTTGCTCTAAAGCAGCGGGTGTTTGCAGGCTTTCTGACATTACATGTCCTCCTTATTTTTCCTTTAAAAATCATCGTTATATTATACCACAACCTTTTTTAAAAGTCTATTATTTTTATAATTCTCACTAAAATATTCCCGGCAACAGATATTTTATACAGTTTATACCATGCTGTGCGCATAATAATAATGTTTGGTTGATGGCATACTTTAATAACATACGATGTTTAGGAGTGGTGTTGTGGCAAGACGTGTAATTGTTTTTGCAATATTCGTTGTGATGATGGTTTTTGCAGTTAGTACAAGTCTGCTTGCATCCGAGGCCGGCGAAAATGATGATGCAGATTTTATAAGATGGATTGACTTTGATATTCCTCTGAGCGTGTTAAATCAAGCATATAAGTATGATACAGAGTCGCAAGATAGTGAATTTCCTCTGGATTTTGTTCAGCTTTTGGCATATGCTGCGTCAAAAAATTGGGGCAACTTTGAAAAAAACGAAAAAAGTGAGGCTATGGATGATGTTGTAAATAGAATAAGAAGTGGCGAAAATCTGCACGAAATTGTAGACGGTATGAAGCTGTATGAGTTTTATTTCGAGGCATATAGGGCTGTGCTTGGCGGATTTGTTGGAAGCTATACCATTAAAACCGATGATAAAGAGGGCTTTCCGGAAAAGCATTATGGCCTAAAGGTTTTTTCACCAATCGCCAAGGGTTATCATTTTACACATTCTGACGATTTTGGAAATCCTCGCAGCTATGGATATCGCAGGCCGCACCTGGGTCACGACCTCTTCGGCAACGAGGGCACACCAATAATCGCCGTCGAAGACGGCGTTGTAGAAGCCTTGGGCTGGAATCAATACGGCGGCTGGCGAATAGGCATAAGAAGCATAGATGGCAAACGTTATTACTACTATGCGCATCTGCGCAAAGATAGGCCCTACGCGGCAGGGCTTGAAACAGGAAAAAATGTATGCGCCGGAGATGTTATAGGATATTTGGGCGCAACAGGATATTCTGTCAAAGAAAACGTCTGTAATATAAAAGTGCCGCATTTGCATTTTGGTATGCAAATTATATTCGACGAGTCACAAAAAGATGGCAAAAACCAAATATGGATTGATGCCTATAATATCGTCAGATTTTTGAGTAAAAATCGCATGGAAGTGCTAAGGGACGACAAAGGCGAATACATCAGAGCCATAACTATAGACAATATGCCTTCTGAGTAGCTTTTCACCCATAGCATACATCAGGCCGGAGCGGCTTTGCCGCTCCGGCCTGATGTATGCTATGGGTGAAACTCACTTAAATGCAACAACCTCCATTTCAACACATGCATCCATGGGCAACTTACAAACTTGAAAACAAATTCGTGCCGGGGGATTATCACCAAAAAATCCGGAATATACTTCATTCATCGCGGCAAAATCATCCATATTCTTTAATAAAACCGTTGCTTTGAGCACATTATTTAAAGACGAGCCTGCCGCTTCTAAAATAGCTTGCACATTCTTTATAACCTGCGTTGTTGCAACCCTAATGTCCTGCTCTAATATGCCTGTAACAGGATTAATCGGCAGCTGCCCGGATGTAAAAACCAAGCTACCAAATGCAACACCTTGTGAATATGGCCCTACAGCCTTAGGCGCGTCTTCTGTAGAAATAAACTCTTTTTGCATAAAAACCCTCCTCATTGTGTCCTAAAATAGGTATTATTAAAATTTTGAATAAACATAGAAATTTCTTTAAATTCTTCAAACCCTCCTCTGCCTTGGCGATCCAAGTTTGACATAATAACTAAAATATAAGGCGAAGGCGCATAGACTATTGCGGCATCATGAAAATTGCCATCCCATTGTCCATATTTTTGTGCCACAGGATAATCAGCCATAATTATAGGCACATCTGAATTAAGCAGGCTATTTTTAAATTCAGCGGCATATATGCCATCACCCTCGATATAGTCAAAAATATGCTGCATTATAAAGCCCATCTCGCCTGCTGTCATTTGATGCCCCGTGATGTTACGCACCAAATCCGAATTACCTCCCAAATTGCGGTAAAACTCATAATACGTCAGTGGATGATGATAGTATGCCTCTACCAACATACGAAAGGCAACATTGTCAGAATCACGCACAGAATGTATCAGTAGCTCATTTTCTGTAAACACCACACCAAAAGGCATGTGTCTGATGACACCCGTGCCGCCTCTAAAATGAGCCTGAGTAAAAGTATGGGTTCGCCCAAGGTCAGCCATTCCGTTTTCCGCTAAATAATAAACATACAACGCATGAGGAGCCTTGTTTAAACTAGCCGATGCAAATACAACATCATCTCTATGGCCAAAAATAAAACCCATGTCTAAATTCATATAAAAAACAGATACATTATGTGGAAAACCTTCAAAAAAACTCGTCAATTCGTTCATGGGTGGCCTGAAATTAAGGTCAACCCACATAGGGCCATCCTGCTCAAGCACCAAAAGCCATCCATCCTCTTGCGCCAAAACCTCTACACTTCCGGGGCCTACAAGCCTCGCATGTGCCGCATCGCCCTTATTATAAAACGCACCCAGCGGCCTTTCCAGCACGTACTCGTTCGCTCCTATATATATCCATCCCAAATTGCCTCCGTATTTAATTCGCACCCAATCCCCTCTATCCTCAACTATCTGCACCATCTGCGGCCTAAAGGGTCCATCCCTGTCAACAAAAAAATCAGGTGCCTCATATACAAAAAAATCATAGCGCATATACCGAAATGCCGAATTATCGCCTGCCCTATTTTCAAATATACCGGACTGCGCAAGCAAGCTAAAAAAGACAGCAAAAATAACCACAAGAACACCTACAAGCCCACATATCATCAATAGCATCTTTTTTTCTGACATAATTAGTCCTCAAAAATAAATTCTTCCGAGCTAAATACATATACAATGCTGTTATACACTGTTTGCGCCACTCTTTGTTGATAGTTAGGGTCTGTCAAGTTGGCCAGTGCCGCAGGATTGGTTTTAAAATCAATTTCTATGTATGCTGTTGGAACGGTGGCAGTGTTAAGTAACAAAAGGTCTCTGCGCTCTAGTATGCCCCTGTCTCTTGTGCCTAATTCTGCTATCAAATCGTCTTGCACAATCTGCGCAAATCGGGCATTACTTATGTTAATACGTCCTGTATTACCAAAAGCACTCATCAAACCCACCGGATGAAAAAGCACCTCTGTACCTGCGGCACTTTGACTGTTTTCGTAAGCATTCGTATGTACAGATACAAGAAGGTCTCCAATTGTATTAGCCATATGGCTGCGCATAGAATTTAAAACAGTGCTATCGTCGTGACGTGTCATATACACTTTGATGCCGCTGTCAGATTGCTGAAAAAGCTCATAAATACGCAAAGAAATCTCCAAAACCAAATCGCTTTCTCTTACATTTCCGACAATAGCCCCAGTGTCAGCACCGCCATGCCCGGGGTCTATAACAACAATCTTGTCATATATATATCGGGGATTTGTGGCAAAAAGATAAACATTATCTGTAGAAGAATTATGTTCCACGTGGAACATTACCGGCACATGCGTAAAAATACTTATTTGATTATATTGCGGGTTAAATGCAACAAACTGCACAAGATCGTCAGGGTCTACAATGTGATGCCGGCTAATATCCAGCGGCCTATTTTCGTAATAAAACCGATAAACCATAGCAGCATCGTCAAAATCAGTTCGCAGCAAGCTAATGTCAATGGGGCCATAATCAATAGTTTCACTTAATCTCCAGCCAAAATTATTGATATTAGTATTTGTGTCAATCGCTAATGCGTTACCTATAAGATATATTAAAACACCTACCGCAACAATAAAAAACACCAAGACCAGCCAACGTCTTCTGCGCGGACGATATGCTTTACTATATTTGTTAATCATAAGACATCACCATTATGATTATACTAAATCTTTTGGTAGTTTAAAAGTAGCAATTTTTATAGTATAATAGACGTGTTCGTAAACTTCCTTTGCGAGTGAAAAATCGACACACTCCAGGGCATTTTTCGCGAGTTGTTTCAGTGTTTACGAACACGTTCAATATGTTTGATTGGAGGTGCGGTTTATGCACGATTTGGCAAGAGAAGAAGATATGGCTGTACTTGTTGGGGTTGATACCGGCGGAGAAATAGAGCTTTCTATGAAAGAATTAGCAGAGCTTGCAGACACTGCCGGCATAAAAGTGGCGACACAGATGCTGCAAAAAAGAGAAAGGCCAAGCCCTGCCACATATATAGGCAAGGGTAAGGTAGAAGAACTAGAAGAGCTTGTTCGGGAGCACGAGCCCACAATTATCATTTTTAATGACGAGCTTACTCCGTCACAATTTCGCAATTTAAGCGACAAATTTAAATGTAATATAATCGACAGAACATTGCTTATATTAGATATTTTTGCAATGCGTGCAAGTTCTGCCGAAGGTAAATTGCAAGTAGAGCTTGCACAGCTTAAATACCGCCTTTCGCGCCTGTCGGGTCTGGGTAAGATGCTTTCGCGCCTTGGCGGCGGAATAGGCACAAGAGGCCCCGGCGAAACCAAATTAGAAACAGACCGCAGGCACATTCGAAATCGCATAACAAATCTAGAATCAGAGCTAAAGGAAATCAGAAAAAATCGTGAAACGATGCGCAAAAAACGTGAAAAACAAGGTATATTTCAGGCAGCACTGGTGGGATATACAAATGCCGGAAAATCTAGCATAATGAATCTATTGGCAGAGCAACAAAGTGATGGCGTTTATGTGGCAGACAAGCTTTTTGCCACATTAGACACAACAGTACGGCGGTTGATATTGCCCGGCGGTTCCGAGATATTGCTGTCTGACACAGTCGGCTTTATTGAAAAGCTTCCGCATCATCTTGTAAATGCCTTTAGAGCCACCCTAGAAGAACTGCATTATGCCGATGTGCTTATTTTTGTGGTAGATGCCTCAAGCCCTCACAGAGAGCATCACATGTCTGTGGTGATTAAGACGCTGGAGAGTCTTAAATTCGGCGAAAAAAGGTTGGTTATGGTCTTTAATAAGATGGATAGAGATGTAGAACTACCGCTACCCCTAACAATTAAATCCGAAAAAACCGTTGAGACTTCTGCCGTGACAGGCCTGGGACAAGAAAATCTCTTAGCGGCCATCGAAGAGATTTTTAACAGCGATAAAGTACGCTTGGCTGTGCTAATACCTTACGCAGACAGCAAAATTGTTTCATTTATACACGAAAACTGCGAGATTTTGGACGAAAGCCACGAGGAAACAGGGACATATTTTGAAATAATAGCCGATGATGAGGCGCGAAACAGATTAGATATGTATAAAGTGACGGTTGTATAACTATTTAGAATGGCTTACTGAAATGTTCCACGTGGAACATTTCAGACCGAAGACAAACCCATATACCCGTCATCCCGACTGCGCGCAGTACAGCGCAGTCGGAGCACAGCGAAGAATCTTAAAACCCTGCAAATTCAAGACCTAAAGATCCTTCACTTCGTTCAGGATGACAGAGGAACACTTTGCCTACAATCTGAAAATGTTCCACGTGGAACATTTTCAGATTGTAGATAGTGCCCTCTATTTTGTTATCCTATACCAGTATTACTTAAAAAGCGCAACGATACGATTTTTAAGTAATACTGGTATAAATGAAGTGAAGGAGCTTTAGGTCTTGAATTTGCAGAGTTTTAAGATTCTTCGCTGTGCTCAGAATGACAGTGGTAATAATTTATATCATTTCCTTAAATCAAATTTCCGTGAAAAAAAGCTTGACACGCCTCATAAAAAAGTGTATAATTAGACAATTTGTGCGCTGTGATGAAATTTTGCGTACAAAAAAATTTTGCCTATGAGGTGGATTATGCGGCATGTATTGAGTTGTGAGCAATTTACCAGAGATGAAATTATGAAGCTTTTTGAGCTGACTGACCACATCCGCGAAAACGAAAGGGCCTATAGTGGTGCTATTTCGGACAAAGTGGTGGCTACGATTTTTTATGAGCCCTCTACACGCACAAGACTTTCTTTTGAGGCGGCAATTTTGCGCCTTGGCGGCAAAAACATCAGCACAGAAAACGCCAAAGAGATGTCTAGCCATACCAAGGGTGAAAGCCTTGAAGACACCATACGTGTTATGGACGGCTATTCTGATGCTATTATCATGCGGCATGGCAGTGTTACATCCGCTACAGATGCTGCGCGTGTTTCACGTGTACCTATTTTGAACGCCGGTGCAGGTAGCGGCGAACATCCAACCCAGGCTCTTTTAGATGCCTACACAATATATAAAAACAAGGGTAGGTTGGACAATATCAGTTGCGCAATTTTGGGCGACTTGTTGTATGGCCGTACTATACACTCTTTGATAAAGCTGCTGGCGTTGTATGAAAATATCACGATATATGGCTTTAGCATCGAGAGCCTGGCTTTGCCGGAAGATTATATAAAATTTATGCAGGAAAAAGGCGTAAAATATGTTCCTGTTAAAGATCTAAAAGAGCTGCCCAGAGATTTGGACGTAATATACCAAACCCGCACGCAAACAGAGCGCTTTTTGCAGCAAGGTATAGTAGCAGAAGAAATTGTGTTAGATAAAGCCTCTATGGCGCATTTTGGGCCTGATACAATGGTTTTACATCCATTGCCAAGAAACAACGAAATTTCGACAGATTTTGATGATGACCCTCGTGCAAAATATTTTGAGCAAAGCTTGAATGGTATGTATGTTCGTATGGGGTTACTGTACGAGGTTTTGGTCAACAGTAAAGAATAGGCATATGCCTTGCTTGATTTTGACTGCCCACGGTAACCGTGGGCAGTCTATTGAAAAAAATTTTAAAAATTCTAAAAAAATGCTTGACTTTTTTACGAAAAGGTGTATAATGTATTTATGGCAGTTGTTTTGTTGTGCACGAATGGCTCAGTGGTAGAGCATCGCCTTGCCAAGGCGAGGGTCGCGAGTTCGAATCTCGTTTCGTGCTTTATAAAAAGCCCTCAACAAATGAGGGCTTTTTTGTTGCCTGTAATCTTTATCAATTACAAGAGTGCCGTGCGGCGATTAATGCATTAAACTGTGCACCCACCAAGATAGTAACAGAGATAATGTTTAGCCACAGCATGGTGATAAAAATACTGGCTATTGAGCCATAAACCAGTGAATAGCGCGAGAAATTGTTGATATAGAAATTAAAAATTGACGAAGAAATAGCCCAGACAAAAAGCGTAAGCAAAGCACCGGGCAGAAGAGCGGCAAACGGCTGACGATGTGCGCATGATAAGCGGTAGATTAGCATTATTACGACAAGCATTATCAATATCGCGATAAGAAAACCAACAAGCCCAAAAAGGCTAGTAAGAAGACCAGCATCTATAGATAAACGGTGTTGTAAAAAAGCATGTATGATATCACCAAAAATGATTGTTAAAAGTGAAAAAATCATTGCGAAAGCTAATGCAAACATCAACAATATGCAGTATAACCAGCGTACGTAGGCTTTTCGTGCATCAATAAACCCGTATGCTCTGTTTATGCCGCGCATGACAGCCATGAGGCCGGTTGTAACCGTAAAAAGGGAAAGCAAAAGGCTGGTGGATAGTATGGCTGGTCTGGATGTGTCTACCACCTCGTGGATAACATTATCAACAACCTGTGCTATCTGTAAAGGAAAAAGTCTGTAAACCTCGTGCAGCAAAAATTCGGCATCAATATCAAAAAAGCCTACTAACGAGACAAGAAAAATTAAAAAAGGAAAAAGTGAGAAAATAAGGCGGTAGGTAAGCTGTGTTGCCAGCGGCAATATTTCGTTTTCGTTTACTTTATCATACAGCACATGCAGAAAAGCAATTGTTTTTTTCATACAATCTCCTTATTGTACCAATTTGTGGATAAATATGTGGATAAGAAGGTCTTTATCCACAAAACAAGGGGATGAAAGTCACCCCCTTGTTTTTTAGTGGAAATAAATTTTGAGCTTTGAATGTAGAATTCAATTCATAACACCAACCGAGAGTAGAAAATTCAACACCCACTGTCATTCTGAGCGCAGGCGAAGAATCTTGTCTTGCTTATGATGTAAGATTCTTCGCCTGCGCTCAGAATGACAGTGTCTTGTTTTTTATTGCATTTCGGCCGCAAGCCGGGCATTATCTTCTTTTATTTCTATAATAAGGTCTCTAGATAGTCCAACATCAGGAAAAAACCAACTGCGGTTTACACCGGCAGCGTCGCGAGCCTCTCCTGAAGTTCCTGCAAGCATGTGAAACTCTATGTTATCGAGGTCTAAATCTTCCACAATTACAAGATAATTAAATATGTTTGAGAGACCAAGGTCTGTACGTATGCGCCCAAACAAAGAGGCCGCCAATCCTGGAAGATTTCTATTCAAATCGTCATCGCTAAGCACTTGCACAAAAAATTCGCGCATAAATTCTTGCTGCATGTCTATTCTGCCTATGTCTCCGGTGCGAAACTGCCTAAAGCGTATAACCTGCTCTGCGCGGCGTCCATCCAGAAACTGCCGCCCTGCGGGAATATTTACATCAATTGTACCTGCATCCCATGTACCGTCCTCTAATTGTCTGCCTCTGTAAAAAAGGCCAGGCTCGGGAATATCCATGTATATGCCGCCGACAGCATCCACAGCATATTTAAAGGCATCTAGGCCAATGATTATGTGATGGTCAATTTCGACATCAAGCATATTTTCTAAATGATGTGTGACAAAACGATAGCCGTTGTTTATGCCGGCGTATGAGGCCATTTCATTAAGTTTAAAATCGCCATGAGCAGGAAACCAGCGGTTTATTTCTGCGTACATATCGCGCTCTGTTTGCGTTAGATTAACACGTGTGTCACGTGGGATATTTATGACATCTATCATGCTGGTTGCTCCATCGAACATAAGCAGAAACATTGTATCAGGCAGACTGCCTTCATCAAGGCCAAGAACAAGCACATTGATATCAGGATGTTTTGGCCCTGCGGGCTGGTTTTCCTGCGAATTGCCTAATGTATCGTAACTGCCTGTGCCGTTGTTAATCGGCCCAATTTCGCCTGGTGTTGCAAAATTTATTGCCTGACCGGCCAATGTAAAATTGTGGCTGGCAACAGCAGCAAAGCCTATTATGGCAAAGCATCCCAAAAGGCAAGATACTATTGCAATATATTTTTTTATTAGAAATTTATCCATAACTTACGGTTACCCCCTACGAACATACTTGATTGCGCATTTTTTCTGCCATAACCTCAAACATTCCGGTGTCATAGTCCTTTTGGCGGGTATTTATCCGAATGTCGTCGTCAAAAAAACGCGGAATGATGTGCAAATGAAAGTAAAACACCACCTGCCCCGCAGCACGCCCGTTGTTTTGTATGATATTTATGCCATCACAGCTCGTGGCTGATTTGACGGCATTTGCAATTTTTTTGGCAAGAGGATAAAGACCCGCTGCCGAAGTTTCGTTAAGCTCAAAAACATCTGTGGCGGGAATTTTGGGCAATATAAGACAATGACCCATGTTGGAGGGATAACGGTCTAAAATAACCAAAAAATCATCATCCTCGTATATTTTGTATGAAGGTAATTCGCCGTGAATTATCTTGTAAAATACCGACTCTTTTATGTTTTCCATTAATGTTACAGTCCTTTCGATAAAATCTAATACTATGTTATTTGCTCTTTGTCATTCTGAGCGCAAGCGAAGAATCTCGTCTTATGGGCGGTGCAAGATTCTTCGGCTTCGCCTTAGAGTGACAGAAGTTTCGCCTTGGAATGACAAGAGCTCCGCCTCAGAATGACAATCAAGGATTAGCTTAATGCATTGGTTTTCACTCCGCCTAATGTAGATTTTTAACTTGGATTGGTATAACCTTTGAAGGCTATTGCATCAAGCTGAAACAGCAGGCCGTTCTGGCCGCCCTTATGCGCAAACTCTGTTTGAATAGATTTGCGCGCAGGATATTTGCCATTAAAACGCTCTCTTATAATATTTTCCATGACAGGAATGTTCCATATATCTCTGAACATTGCGTCAATTTTTACCACATTTTCTAGCACAAGGCCAACAGAATGCAGACGATTGCTTAAATCATCAAAAGCACCATTAATTTGTGCCTCGATGTCTTGTCCGACATTTCCAACGCAAAAACCTATGAAAAAGAAGCCTCCGGCCTCTACTACAGAGGATGCCGCCAACTCTTTATCTATACCATGGTGTGTAATTTCTTTCATGTTTACAGTCCCTTTTTAAGAATATCTACTTTGTCTAGTGCCTCCCACGGCAGGTCAATATCTTTTCTGCCAAAATGGCCGTATGCGGCAGTTTGCCGATATATTGGCCGGCGCAGGTCAAGACTGTCTATGATGCCACTGGGCGTTAGGTCAAAATGCTTATCAATTAATTCTAAAATATCGGCCTCAGGTACATTTGCGGTGCCAAAGGTGTTGAGTGCCATAGAGATAGGCTTTGCTACGCCTATTGCGTAAGAAAGTTGCAACTCGCATACCTTGGCAAGCTCTGCTGCCACAATGTTTTTTGCTACATAACGTGCCATATACGCGCCACTGCGGTCAACCTTTGTGGGGTCTTTGCCGGAAAAAGCTCCGCCGCCGTGACGCGCCATGCCGCCGTATGTATCAACAATAATTTTGCGGCCCGTAAGGCCCACATCACCTTTTGGCCCGCCTATTACAAAACGGCCTGTAGGGTTGATAAAAAACGCCGTGTCGCTGTCAATGAGGTTGGCAGGAACTGCAGGACGTATTACGTTTTTCATGATATCTGCGCGAATTTGTTTTTGTGTCGCCTCGGGTGAATGTTGTGCCGAAAGCACCACAGCATGTACACGTTTTGGCGTAATGCCGTCATATTCGACAGACACTTGGGTTTTGCCATCAGGGCGCAGATACGGCAATGTGCCGCTTTTGCGGGCGTTATCCAGTGTTTTTGCAATTTCGTGCGAAAGATATATAGGCAAAGGCATATATGTGTCGGTTTCGTCAGTTGCATAACCAAACATCATACCCTGGTCACCGGCACCAACAAGTTTGCTATTGTCCAGCGCGCTATCAACACCCTGAGCTATGTCGGGGCTTTGGCCTTTTAGGGATGTAATCACCGCACACGAATCGTAATCAAAGCCATACTTTGCGCGTACATATCCAATGTCGCGTACAGTTGCGCGCACCACATCTTCAATGTCTATATAGCAATGTGTTGTGATTTCGCCGGAAACAAAAACTATGCCGGTGGTTGCCATAACCTCGCAAGCCACACGTGCATTCGGGTCTTCTGCCAAAATGGCATCCAAAATGGCATCAGATATGGCATCACACATTTTATCCGGATGGCCTGCGGCAACAGATTCTGAGGTAAATATTTTTTTCATTGTAATTCTCCTTGATATATTATTTCATAAATTTATTTTGTGATTTATTTTGTGCTTATTCTATTTCAAGCCTGCCCCAAACATATTCAGAAAATTCTTCCATTGTCATGGTAGACTCTATTGAAAATCTTGGCAACAAAAATGGGTCTGTATTTTTATTGACATATCCCCAACGAGTTATAAAAGCAAAAAGCACATCCTCGGCCTTTAAAGCCTCTATTGCATTATCACTGGCAAGGCCGTGAGGATAGGCAAAACCCGTTGTAAACGTCAATGGACCTGCGAAGCTTTGCCGCAAATCAGCGCGGATATTGCTTACACTTTCAAAAGCAAGAGGCGGCACACCATCAACCGCGCGATGCATGGCATGTGTGTGCGAGCCAAACTCGAATACATCCTGCGAGGCCAATATTCCGTCCAGACCAATGAAATGCGTGGGATATGCCGCCATTTCGGGTGAAACATCGTGTATGGCATTTGTTATTAAAAATACTATTCCCGAAAAGCCAAATTCGCGCATAATTGGTGCCGCAAAAAGATAGTTGTCTAAATACCCATCATCGAATGTGATTATTATAGGATTTTGCGGCAAACCGCCGTCGTGATAAAGATAATTAATGAGCTGGTTGGATGTGAGGGGCGTAAAATTGTTGTCGTAAAGATATTGCATATGAGCTCTAAACACATCATCCAACAATATCCATGGATT
>Ga0131853_10009713_pt1 | contig 17600 bp, 9 predicted proteins | sample TergutLab28metaG_FD_92764 | JGI IMG/M metagenome (GOLD analysis project Ga0131853, IMG submission 92764) | Labiotermes labralis P1 segment gut microbial communities from Petit-Saut dam, French Guiana - Lab288 P1 (version 2) (version 2) | ecosystem: Host-associated > Arthropoda: Insects >... | reverse complement strand
AGTACACTTATGTATACGGTGTGGCATGTTGACAAATATAAAATTACATTTAAATTAGTTATCAATCACTGGACTAATGAAATCTTGTAGCATATTGTAGTTTCCTCAGGCCAATATCTGGGTCTGAGTATTTCGACACATTCACGAATATTTTTCTCCTCAGAATATTTCCACTATAAAACATTTATTCATGAAAACTGCTTAGAAAACTAAAGTGACAAATTCCAGGAGAACCTCTCGCGGCCCGGTATAATTGATGCCAGCGCCCGGTACGGGCCGCGGCCCGGCGGTTGAGAAACACTGACCTAGAATATCCGTAGCATTGTCCGACAACTATTTACAATTTATTTCCCAGCTCCAGGTCATTTTTTTTAAACGAGAGAACTATTGATAATTTCGTTTATTGTATCCCACTATGACTTTACAGACCAGACCACCACATAAAATTCGACTCAGAAAACTATTTTAATTCCGGGCTAAGTTGAACAATTGAGGTACCAAAACATTAATAATTAAAAAAATAAATATTTAAAAGCTCGAGACATTTTGTTGCTCCATTATCGAAATCTTTCCACGAAATGCAGGCTTTCATTGTACAATGTCGCGATACTGCAGAAAGCGCCCTTATTCTTTTTCAATACGTAATCCAGCGTATTGGCTCAACTTGCGTATATGTGTTAGGGTTTTACTCAGTTACTATAGAATCATTCAGGACTAATCTTACTCTCGCTTCCAATTATTACGCGAATTATACATGAGTTCAGCTGCTGACAGCTTGTTAAAAAAAAAAAGATGATAAATACCCGTACAGCGAAACATTTCTGGTATTCTTCCCATTATATCAACCAATGAACTTCGATGACCTCGGTAACCACGGTAGCGAATGTAACCATTTGAACATCTGTAAATATGGTAAATAAAGCAAGCACAGTAACCATAAAATTAAGGATAACATTGGTATACATTAAAATCACGGTACCAAGGTAATCAGAAAAATCACACAAACAATGGTCAACTTGCTGGCAAAGACAACTATGGTAACATTATCAAACAATGAAGTCACAAAAGTACGAATGTCTACGTGTAAAGTGCTTGTTATTTTATTCGATTTTAACCAGGCTTAAATTTTCTCGGCAGATTTTAGTAATATCCGACGATGCAAAATTTCAGGAAAATCCGTCCAATCGGAGCCGCTGTTATCCAGTGAGTAAAGACGGACAGATACGACAAAGATAATATTCGCTTTTCGTAGCATTGCAAACGGACCTAAAGAAGATGAAACATATTTTACTTATTGGAAAGCGAAATTTATAAGTACAGTCCTCAGTACTTGCAGACAATTCTATCTAAATCGAGCAACTACAGTCAACAATGACATCTCATTTTTAATCGCGCCAGATTAGCACTTCTATAAGATAACACAAATACGAATCTGATATGCAATTACTATGTGGGCGTCATCGTAAGCGTGGGGCTTCCTAGTTTATTCACTCGCTGTTACAGAACGGACACTTTCTATGGATCCAAGGCCATGACATTTTATGGCATCACATCCTCCCCAAACAGGGGCGACGTACAGTTGTTGCAAAACAAACTTTTCCGATTATGCACGGCGCATCTCTGTTCCTCGCCTCACTGGTGATATAAAAAAGTGAGGATCTTACAAGCACTTGTCTTCGTAATGTCTCAACTCGAGTTACTTATACACTGGAGCCCTACCTTCATTTTTATGGCCCAGCAGAGCCTGGTGAACCTGGCGTCAAACTATTCCTCTCACAGCCCACCCGTTCGAAGTGATTTCGTCTATTATAATACACGTGACTACCCAAGCGCAGAGAAAATTGCCCGAATTATTTGCCGGGACTTTGCTTCGTAATGCCCACAGCTCCATGAGGGTCCTGAGTCCCCAGGTGGGACGAATGGCGTGTACTATCCATCCCCAAATTATTCAACGCTCCGAATATCTCACGTTCAGACACAATGATCTACAGCAGCTGACGGCCCGGCAAGGGTGACATTTGCTGGTTGGTTCGTGATATATGGAATGGCGGCGTATCAGCTACTAAAATTACCGTCGAATTTCAAGATATGATGATCATGTACTGTCATCTGGAAATTACTGGTAATTGGTGGCTTATATAAAGACAAGGAGTCCTAGTATGATATGTGACTGGAGGCTTCAGAATGATGTGGTCCCTTTTAAGGCACAGTCTCTGTGTTATGCTCTACAGACTGCATGAAACCATAAACATCTTCGATATTACAAACGCCAAAGAGGAAGAAGCTCATATGTACCTAAAAAAAACTCGCCCAATTACCATTAAACAGTTCTCCTCAGTAAGGTGTGAGAAATAAAACCCAAACAAACTTTACGGAAAATATTTTGAAATCCGCTGCGGACGCAAAAATTTATTCTGTGCAAATCCCAGTTCTTCTAAGATGCCTGTGAAAAATACGTTGGATACCCGACCAGGGCAGTAGAATTACACTACATATGTCAGATTCAGTACCTTCCAACACAGTTGCAATATTTCGAAGTTCATAACACAAATAAACGGCGTATTTAAAAAATGGAAAAAAAATATTCACGGGAAAGTATAACCAGTCAGCACACACACTTTCACAACCTACACTCCTAGTATCCGTTCTAATATTTACCTCGCATTTTCCCTCTCTTCAAAGTGACCACTTTCCAAGAGGTTCATCTCATGCATCCAGCGCAACGTAATCAGCCCTTCCAAGTTATCACTACCTAACCAGTAGCATAAATCACCACGTTCATCCTCAAACAATTATTCTATCACTTACCTTACTTAATTTTTCGTAAGGTACAAATATTTAGTGATTTGTAACAGGGTGGATGGTCCAGGGATCGAATCCAGACCGGCCCCAAAGCCTACCCAGCCTCCTGCACAATGGGTGCCAGAACTTTTTCCAGGAGTAAATATGGTGTGATTATCAAACATGCCGCATGCTTCTCCCCCTTAGGATTAAAAATCTTGTTTCATTCTTACACATAGTGCTGACTGAAGAGTTACTGGATACCACGGATAAAGTAAAAAAACAATTACGTTTGACCCTTATCGTGCTTATAAGGAGAATGGTTTACTAAGTTACACAAACAGACCACGACAAGAAGAAACGAGCAGTTTTTCTTCGCAAAATATGTACGTGTGTACGTATAAACTAAATAGCAAAAAGCTACATGCACAAAAAAACCGATCTGAACATAAAAATTAGACTACAGAATTGTTTGGCCGAAGTGATTCTAAGTAATTTGACCATATTAGCCTACTTAAATACGGTTTATAACAATGACCAGCCGCTGGCTTGGACCGAAAAGCCGTCAGACGAACATGCTGACGATATAAACTACCATTAGAGGTAAAAAAAGGTAAAGTGGTCCCGTTACAGGCCCGGTATGGCCCAGAGGGTGGGTAGAGGTATAGCTCTACTCTTCCATGGCCGCGGCACTCGAAGGGGGTGAGTGGTCAGCAGCACGCCCCGGCCGCACTTTACCACGGGAAAGACCCGGTACCCATTTTACAGGAGGCTGGGTGGGCACCAGGGCCAGTCCGGATGGGCGGAAAATCTCGTCCCCTCCGGGATTCGTTCCCGACTACTATAAAAGGTACGTCTATTAACTAGCGAGGTTGTTCAGGCAGCTATTGACCTTGAACTTTCATCATCAAGATAAATACAATATCCTAGTTAACACCGCATTTTCCCCAGTCGCGTGCCAAACCACGCGCCGTTATATTGACATAGTGTTGAAGAGCACAATTTATTCATAAACGTTTTCTAACTTGCCACGATCATGCTTGATAAAGAGAAATTCATGCAACGAGTAACCATCAAATTTCTCGTGAAATGAAGATAACTACCATAAAAACCTCCAGTTGGTTACGGGAAGTGTAAGGAAAAAGGCGACTGAGTTACATAAAGCGAACTCACACCATAAGTTAAAGGGATGCTTCTAAGTCTTCAAGGCTCGAATGGGGAGCACTGAAGTTTCCGATGTTAATTACTGTAAAGATACAGTACTTTCACTAATAAAGGATTCTTTTTTAAACTGGTTGCATTATTTGATAGCCAAACACTGTATGCCAAGAAGGGTGCAGGGTTTTCAAGTATAGAAAATTCGAAGTGGATTGTGGAAGTTTACACTTTCGGGTTTCGAAGAAAATGTGGTTTTGGGAAGAAAGGGGAATAGACAGTCAGCTGACATGTATTACTTTTTTCTTTAACAAAGGGAATATTTCATTCAATGAGAAGTAAGCTAGTGGTTAATAGATGAGAGTTAGCAAGCATTTAATTTATCAAAGCCACATTCCCATATTTCAAATCAGTACCTGTATGAGGATGTGAAGTGATGGAATACGTGAATTATTTCATTGCCATTATTACAGAGAGTCCTCCATCCCACCACCCGGCGTACAAGTTGCAAAGACATAAATTGTAATCCTACTTTCCCAGCACCTTCTAAATTATTTATTCTGTAAACATTAACTTGGATATCCAGGGGGACAATGTTAACTCACAAATAATTCTCGTAGCTATACCCTGAAAGGAGACCGATGCTGGGATCGGACAAGGACACTTCGAAGTTTATGCTAAAGTTTTTAACAACGCCAGGACACACAGAATTTCGTTTATACGAGGTCACATACAGACCAGACAGTAAGTAGTAGGTCTTAGTAAGATACAGAAACCCTATGTTTCACAAGAATAACTCTTTTACGTGTAAAGGCCATAACAAAACTCAGATCCATTATCAGGAACGGAGAGAATAAATATGGTAATGGAACACACAGATGACAGAAAAAGGCTGAAGTTACTACAGAACAACTGCGCGTTTCATGATTGCGCCATCTAAGGAGGATTACATCTTGGAAATTTAGAGACGACTTGGAATTTATTTGTAACTTTGTGCGAAATGTGTATGATGATCGAAATTACAGAAAACTGTTACATCATAACAAAAGACACTCATTGTATCAGGAACAGCGAACTCAACATAAGCATTTATTTCCTATCATAAACCTTGATAATGTGTTAATCCACTTTACTTTGTCCACAAAAAAAAATCAAAGATCATATTGTCATATGCCTCTACGTACGTAGGGTGAAGGATGGGTATATGTTGGTGTGGAGGAATGTGTGTGTGTGTGTGTTCATGTGTGTGTGTCTGTCCGTCTGTCTGTCTGTCTGTCTGTCTGTCCGTCCGTCCGTCCGTCCGTCTGTCTGTCCGTCCGTCCGTCTGTCTGTCCGTCCGTCCGTCCGTCCGTCCGACCGTCCGTCTGTCCGTCCGACCGCCCGTCTGTCCGTCTGTCTGTCTGTCCGTCCGTCTGTCTGTATGTCCGTGTCTGTCTGTCTGTCTGTCCGTCTGTCTGTCTATCTGTCTGTGCAGTAGCGATTATTTTGATACGGATTTTTAAATAGTGAACACTTTACATATTGTTGGTTTCAAAAATGAGGTCAGGAAGGCACATCTCTGTCAAATTTCTAAATTCTCCTCCATAAAACACCAGCACAGCAACAATCTTCGGGGTCGAAACAACACTAGCGCTATTAAACGGGGAATTCGGCATTTCGATTTTTTGCCGGTACTGTGAGCATAAGGGGTTCTATTCCCGGCAGTAGCGGCGCTTACTGTTTGTTAGTGGTTTGCCGTACATGAAGTGACGTGTGCAGGTTACGTATAAAGTCAGCTACTCGTAAATCGATTTCACGATGAGGAAAGTTCTTCATTTAACTTATCAGAACACCATCAGATGACAATCCCTGGAAAATTAAACCTGGTTCATTCTCAGATGTTTTCGCCACGTTGCTTCAACTCAAACAGACAACCATGAAAATAGCGTCATAATGACGTTAGTACAGCCACACTCAAAACTGAATGTACCTTGGCTAATTTTTTGTCTAAGATCATGGTCTTCCAACAAGTGAAAACGTATATTACAGGATATAAATTTTCCTTTGTGCACTTCATGAAGGCATTTGGATAGAGGGTATACACAGATCCACTCATTTTTAACCTCGAAAATAGTTGGAGTTGAGTGGTCAGCTTCAGGCCCAGGTCGCTTCAGCCGCCGGGTAAGTACTTACAGTACCCCTTGAACAAAGGGCTGGTTAAGCCCCAAATTGGGTCTGGACGCTATGGAGAAAAGAAAATTTTCTTTCTCCTGCTGGGCATCGTACCATGAATCCTCGGTTTTCCATGCCCTAGCCTACCGCTACACTGACTGTGCAATCCTGGCTCCTACCTTATAGTAGGGTGCGTAAAGAATAAACAAATGTGAAAAAGTATTAAAAACAAATTCGGAACAACGAGAATAAGCAGGAACTTGAACTACGTACCTCTGAAATACAAAATCGTAGCGCTGTTCTAATCACTGCATGACAGTGCTCCATGCACTACAAACAGAACCTACATATCAATCACACTGAAAGGGCATTGATATGTATAGCCATTCAAATGAATACCTACTGAGCAAAACATCTGTTCCACCAAATAATTTTGACATCCACTCGAGCAGACGAAGCTTCCGCTTGATCATTTCACCTAATGACATGTCAGATGCCTTCCAACCGTGTTCTCTTCACGGTCAACCAATATTCAGTAAAGTTATAAACACCGCGTGACCACACCGCTCTCTGAAACACAGATCTCTGCAATGTCCAAAAATGAAAGATTCGGGAAGATATAAGGACAAAATCCTGCTGCTCCAGTATCGTTTCTTTACAAGGGAGACATACTTATTCTCGAAACGAGACTGCCTTCTGAAATGTGACGTCATGTTTGATGGAAGCCCTCAGACTTTTCCGAGCAACCTGCTATATCCATCTTCCGGGCCGGAAAGAAAACGTTCATAAATTTCTACCTGCATCCCCTCCAGAAGACACTTGCCTTCACTCACCACCATAAGCGCCTCACATCTCACATCCTTTCTAGTTCACTAACCACAATTACTCATCTGAGAATTTTACACAAAGCAGAATGTCACGGTGATTATGAATCACTGAATGGAAGGCGTTTTGAAGGAAGACTTGGTGGCATATTTGAGTCCATATTACAGCATTCATATGGAAAATAGATTGAGGTAAAAACGTATAACAATTTTTTTAAAAAAAAACTACACACAAAGGCTGCGAACTGCGAAAAACCTGATCATAAGCAGATGCAATCATTTCTCCAATCCGACTAAACTAATAATAATTGATTTGATTGGATATATCAGCATTCGTCTAGAAAAAGTGGATAAAAATCAAGAAAAAGTAGGTCATAAAAAATCGTATCTCCATCTCAGGATTTTTCGGTCACTTTCGGAAAAACACGTTCTTCCTTAAAAGAAAAGATTTAATGGAAATAATTAATCCGAGTGGAGGTGTGCGAGACAATTTAATTTTAATGATATTGAAGTGACTGCCAGAATGAGCTGCGTTGGGTTTTTCAGTAAGGTGTCCGTCTGTCAATCATGATTTTGATATTGTACTTAATAATAACCGGTTTCATGAACCTCTGTATAAACAACACACCATTTAGCATCTATTCATCTCCTTTAACAAACTGTCTATAAAATTATCAACATGATGGTCACATAACTCACAAGAAGGGAGCCCAGCGTCATTTTCTACCTCGCTTAACAAACTGCCCAAATGACGAGACACTCAGTAATTTCTCCAGCCACCGCACACATCACACAACACATGAAGGTATGTGTATGACTTAAATTTAGAAATACTTTCACATTCCTAGTTCCAAAAATTCATTCCTTAACAAATGAAAAGATAAATACATATATTCCGCACTATCGCGACGTTCAATATTCAGTTCTTCTGAGATGTTACACCGCTTCAATTGGTAAGGATACAGAGGATACCATTCGGCGCTAAGCAAACTGCACAACTGAATACTTTTAGACAACGAAAAAGAATGAATGTGAAATACGCAATTACAGGATGGGACATTGGTAGAAATTCACCAGCGTTTCCCATTCGACCCTGCAGAAAGTGGCAGCAGGTCGCTCCTAAAAGCTGATGAATTTCTGTGCGCCAGGCGTAACATCCCATAAGACCTGAGCCGTCTCCAGCACATCTGTGTGAACTGCAGCACGCGCAAATGCTGTGTTGTTCAAAGAAATTTTCTCGGGCAGACAGCCGCGTCAGGATGTGAAGGGGTTCCGGGAACTAACTCCGTCCCCATCTTCAAGACATGTACTTTGTTGTGGCTTTAAGTTCAAAGAAAAAAAATCTCGGCGAAAGTTACGTATGTTCGAATAACTCTTACCTTGTAACATTCCTCAGACGTTCTCATTGCTACCAGAATGTAATATTAACATTACGAGTCAAGAAGAGTAAAAAAGGCAAATAATCGTTTGCTGTGTTTCCCATCTTATTTACGGGCCTTGACATTCGGTTGGATTGGTTGTGATATTTCAGAATTTGAGAACTTTCTTTCAACGAAAGGTATAATAGTAAACTGGATAAAAAAAGGTAAAGCAGTCCCATTACAGGCCTGGATAGGCCCTGAGGGTTCCAGGAAGTTAAGGTTCCCAGATTTCGTCACAACGGCACAGGATGGTGGTAAGGTTGTCAGCCTTACGCACCGGCTGCCTTTATCCCCAGGAAATACTCCTGATACTCATTTCTGTTAGAGGCTGAGTCGACCTCAGGGCCATAGTGCGATCGGAAGGATTTTATGTCAATGAAAAATCCACTGACACCAGCTGGGATCGAACCAGCGACCTTCCTATTTGTAGCACAGTACCTTAACCACTGTGCTACCGCGGTAGTAAACTGGATAGGCTTGTAAAAATACAGGCAGCTGTTCGTTTAGGACGGGGTTCCGTTCCGGGAGAAATCATCGCAAAAAATCGGTGTAGTATAGAATATGATGTAAGACAGTGGGATGTCGATGAGTTACGTTCCAAAATTTATATAATATTAATTGTATTCAAATCATTCAATTAAATGCCACGAATGCAAAAACAGCATTTTTATGAATATAAATCAATTAGATGTAATAAAAAATAATCAAACTACACTTAATGAAATGAAGAATTAAATTCTGTTCATTTACTCTGGTATGTTCGAAGCCCAGACCGAAAGATTTTGTAGGCCCCACAAAGCTCCTGCACCGATCTTTCATGATTTGACTTCTGTGATGAAGTTTCTGGTTGAGGATCTTCCCCCCTTTTTTTTCTTTTTTTTTTAAAGCAAGCATACAGTGTTGACTGTCGAGATGTCTCAATTGCCACCGTCTTTTTTTTCTCTCCAAATGTTCAAAAACTTAATTTGCCTTATCAGTAATAAGAGCTTGAGTCAACGGAATGTTATTTTTTATTTAGGTCATCCAGCCCTAATGACAACAATATCTCAATTTTTTAAACGTTTACTCCTGCTATAACTCACTTGCGTTGCACTTACTGTCGTAGCGTGCTCCACTGACTGTTTTAGTTTTCCGTTACGACACAGTCGATGGCGACAATTTCATATTTCCGCACACATTAGGACCCGTCCGACCATCTTCCATTCTGCGAATTAACTCCAACTTATTTTCCAACGTGGTAGGTCTATGTGACAATTTTTAGCGATAATTTTACATTCAGTTGGCTTCACTGCACTGCTCTTACTGGACATTGAGGCTCTTAATTTCGTAATTTAATCAACATTATCCCTGATTGGCTTAGTTGGTAAATGGGGATAGCTCTCATCTCTGATTGGCTTGCTGTTCCTTTACGTTATATCCTGTATTTATAGTTACGCATTTTTTATATTTTTTTAGTTTTTCTATATTTTTGACCTTCCGGTTTCGAAGCCATTGTTATTGTGAAACCCCGCAAAACAAATTATCGCAAACCGGAAGCTACCTGTACACTTCTTGGAAAAGAACGAAACTTTCTTTTTGCGACGGAGCGTAAAATAAAGTTGTCTCTGTGCATACTAAGAAGGTATATGTGGGAGTGGAGGGACATCTCCATTAATTCTTAACCTCGGCATCAGACGGCATCGAGCCCTGGTCGCTTCCCCCCCCCCCGGAGAAAAAACCCCAGATCCACACTGAGTATGTAGCTATGTGGGCTGCACAGCCGGTCTTGAAACTTTGCAGAGAAAAATCTTTTTTATCTGGGGGGAATCGAACCGCGACCACACGGTTGTCCAGCACGTAGCCTAGTCACTGTTTCTACTGAGCTATCCCAGCTAGGCATTACTATCACTTTGTGATAAATATCCTATTGGAAAATAAATTTGTCCCAGCACTGGCCATGAAGGCAGACGGGGGAGTGAAGGTACAGCTGCATCCATTCTTAACCTAGGCACTAGATGGGATGAATGGTCAACTTCACGCACCGACGGCTTTTCCCCCGGGAGAAATATCCGCCGCTACACCCTGAGACCTGTAGGCTCCAAGCAGCAAGAGGCTGCTCTGTACCATGATTTGTGCATCACTTTTCACGAAACTCAGTCAAACATTTATAATACTACTAGGAAAGACATTCACTAATGGATACGAAGCATTCATTCGCCTATCACAACGGATATGAAGCCATTCGCCTATCATTCCTTAGGCCTTGTTTTATAACATATCTTACACAATTCATACTCTGGGTTAAAAACGAAGTACGAGTATTCGATACGCGATAATCAGTATCGAATTGGATTGTCTTTTGGGGAAGACCCACAAGCTATTGTAACGGAAATGGGCCGAAACACTAACCTCCTCAACATTTTAAATAAAACAGTCACGCTTGTCTTGTCATAGTCGTGCCACACAGCCCATGAAAATGGAAAGTATTTCCACCCGTGTTGCATAAATGTACAATTCTGAGGTACCTTTGGAACAACATGAGCCATCAAACTGATTAGTCAAGTGTTTAACGCTACTGCTTTTCTAGACTGAGTAAAGAAAGTCAAAATAAAGACTGAAGACAATGTGGAATGTGACTGCTTTCTTTAAATACTTTGACGCATTGGCCACATCATGAATAAGTGTTGGCTTTTCGTACAATCTTCTATTTTAATTATGACGACCTCGCTTTACCCCACCTACTTGGTATCAGTGTCCAGGGACTGTGTCGTTATTTAAAAAAGCTAATCTGTGGTATTTTGGGCGGGTAGCTCAGTAGGTATAGCGACTGACTACGGGCTGGACGGTCCGGGATCGAATCCTGGTGGGGACGAGATTTTCCGCCCGTCCAGACCGGCCCTGGGGTCCACCCAGTCTCCTGTAAAATGGGTACCGGGTCTATCCCGGGGGTAAAGTGCGGCCGGGGCGTGCTGTTCACCACTCACCCCATTCTAGTGCCGCGGTCATGGAAGAGTAGAGCTATACCTCTACCCCCCCCCCCTCTGGGCCACACCAGGCCTGTAACGGGACCACTTTACCTTTTTAATATGTGGTATTAGTCCTCCTAGAGATCAAAATTTACACCAGAAAAATCAAACGTATTTTCTTGTTGTTCTGAATGCACCAACCCTACGACTTTTATTAATTATTTCCAAGTCAGTGTATGAAGATCTTCCATTTTTTCTGATTAGCTTAATGGCTGAGTATTCAGATCATCTTGGATATGATGCTGCGTCAGCAAGTGATAGGATCCCGATCTTTCGAAGCTACGTAGTGTCCTAAGTCATGGGACTTAAGAGACCCTTGAAAAAGATAACAAGATACCTCAAAACGACAACAACCCCTCGCCCATTGACGCAGCGTTACATCCCCATAGAAAGGAATCCTCAGGATTTACTGACCCTTGAATGAAGGCACTACATTGCATCGACTTCGGGATCCGATTACCCATGGACACCGCCTCATACCTCGGAAGAACGGAGTTCAGTGAGCAGCGAATGAGTGGATGCATGAGCGAATGGGTGAGTAAGCGTGTTCATCCTTTAAACACTGCTAAAATTGAAGGTAAAGGTAAAGAATTAGTAATTTTCAGTAATATTTATTACTCCTACGATAAAAAGCTAAGCACCTCCGGGTTAACAACGGCTGCAAACAGGTAGTGAAAGCGATTTTCAATTTTATTACAAGAATATTCAACAATATTCCTCTTTTTTACCCTAGACCAGGGGTGTCTACAATGCATCTCGCGCAATTTCATGAAAATATAATATTCAGGAAGTTTGGGAATTTACACTCATGAGGCTGATTGACAAATGTGTTGCAAAAGACTTTCTAAAGAAAGGAGAGTCATAAATAACTGAAACTACCATCCTGCAGTTGGATTAACAGAAATAAGAAGCCATTAAGTAAGGAAAAAATATTTTATTCATGTGTGACTCCTAAGGTGCCTCCTAAAATGCGGCTTCCGAAACTCGTCTAGCTGACAACTATAGCTCTGCACGTTTAGTACACAGAACATTAAGTTGCATTTCATCGACAGAATTAATTAATTATGCTTCTAAGTCAAAAATCCACATTGTTTAAACACAAAAAGTCAATATGTTCATAGTGGTAAGTAGCTTGGTAGCAGTCAAGGGATGTCCCGGTGGATGCAGACTTTCTAGTGGATAAAGCTTCCGGTGCTCTAGGACATGACAAAAGTGGCACCTATAGATGCACCACCCAGTACCCAATTGTTTCTAATTTTAATGACGCTTTTCTAAATGTAAGTACATGCTACAAACGTCAAATGGAATGCAGTGAATGGTGAATTGGAGGAAGCGGTCATTGTCTAAATCAAGGTATTTCCTATGCATTTCTCTGAACAGAACTGAAGAAAATAAGAATAAAATTTAATCAGGATAGCAAGGTTCTGAGTCAACAATCGAGCCTGAACCTCCCAAACACAGAGTACTAGCCACTTAGCCGCAAACGAAGCTTCCCAACCACAGCGTAAGAAGAGACGACTGCGGACACACTTCAAACTACGCTGCTAAATTTCCAAATTGTCACATCCACAATACAGAATCATAACGGCTCCAAACAATACTGAACACGCCACAGCACACATCAATTTCATTAAGAAGTGAAATCGTAAACTTCCTGGAACCACTTTTAGATTATTAATATCATTCCTTCCACAAACTACTATACCTAAGTTACAATGGCATAACTGAGAATTCACATTCACTAGTTGGCGCAGGGAGAACAAAACGCTTTCAGGTCATTCCTCATTATATTGTACCTGGCTTGAAAGTTAATCTAACTCTTCATTCAAAATTCGATACACTTCAACTATCTCACACTAAGATCGGCAAATTGTTTTCTTGCTACCACAGATCACACAAAGCCTTCAGATACAAACTGTTATTAAACATTCGATGTGGTTCATAATTTCACAACTCATATAAGTTCACAATCTCCTTCTTCCTCCTCCACGTCCTAACAGCGGTCCCATTCCCCAACGCCGCTCTTCGGTACAGCCCTTTCAGGATGTACTTACTTCCCTCTTCTACCTTGGGCTCGGGCAGCTCTCCTCCCTCTGTTTATACTCCATCTGAATTTTTTCTCCATTTTCACTTCTATTCCTATTTTCAGGGTTTTCTCCATTTTATTCAATTATTTAACAATTTCTTCTTTCCTCCCTCTTTCTGTTTTGTTTGTTTGTTTGTTTTTATTTCATATGCATAAATATAAATGTTTCCTTGTCTCCCCTTTTTGCAAATAAGTGGCTTCAATTTCGTGGGCAGCTTTAGCTCGGTGTAGCACCGAACTGCTACATTTTCCCCCTTCCCACCTAATTCAATTTTATTTAAATATTTATTTACTTATTTGTGTTCTATTTCCTTCCTTTCTTCCTTTCTTTCCCTTTATTTCATACACATATGCGTGTGCGTGTGTGCGTGGGTGTGTGTGCGAGCGTGCGTGCGTGTGGGTGTTTGTATGTGTGTGTGTGTGTGTGTGCGTGCGTGTGTGTGTGTGTGTGTGCGCGCGCGCGTGTGTGTGTGTGATTTTTTTTGTTCCCGGCCCTGCACTCGGTAGGTGGCTCAACCTGTGTAACGTTTGCAACAGGTAAGCAGGCTGTTCTATGTACCCTGCCTGGAACAACCGCGATGCGTATAATACGTATTACCACTGTATGTGCGGCACATTATGCTCACAAACAAAATTGAACCCCCCCCCTCCCTCCAGACATTTCGATCATTAAAACCCTTTACTCGAGAACGGTTATAAAGTACGTACTAAGCCGCGAATAAAATGCATTAAACGGCAACAATTCCTTTACAAAATGGCACAACACAGATACTCAATGCAGTGCTGTCAACTTGGTGAGACAACGATTTCACTTAAAATCGTTTTCAAACCTGTTTGTGTGTGTGTGTGTGTGTGTGTGTGTGTGTGTGTGGTCGTGCATTGTCGTGTTGAAAGAGGATTTCAGCAACATTTTCGTGAGGTCGAACTCTCCTGAAACGCTTCTGCAAGGTTCTAAGAGTTTTCATGTACAGATCTGAGTTAATGATCTAACCACGTGTCTAACAAAATCACCCTTTATGCATCCAAATAACAGCATCCATGAGATTGCCTCCTGAATGGGTGGCCCTAAACTTCTTCTTCCAAGAAAAATGTTGGATTATGCCATTCCACTGGCTGTCTTTTTGTCTGCCGTTCAAAGTGATTGATCCATGTTTCATCCCCATTGACAATGCGTGACAAAAAACTTTCACCATCAGCAAATCTGAACCCACATCTTTCCGCACAGTTTTGTGATGGTCGGTTAGGCTTCGTGGAACCCAAAAGAGCGCACACTTTTGAAAATCCTAAGGCATCAATAACGTTTTCACACTTCCTTTGGATACTGACAGCTTAGTTTCAAGCTTCTTGGTTGTAACAAGTCGGTCATCTCAAATTAGTTCATCAGGAGGTTGAAGCAACCCTGAGTGACTGCTGTTTCTGACCGCCCAGAGCGACGCGTGTCACTAAGTTCCGATTGGCCTTTCTCAGCACCTGCAATCTGTGAAACCCAACGACTAACAGGGTCTTCATCAACAACATTGCCAAGGCACATATTTTTAAGCCGCTTGTGAATAGTCGCTACTAATTCCTTCCCTTTCACATCAAATGAAATAACCGCTCACCATTTAAAACACGCGTAACAATACCACGCATTTTGATGTCCCCCTGCGCATGCGCGAGAAACCCTTTTGTTGCACGATGTTTCAGTAGCAAGCAGGACATCCAAAATAAACCACAGAAAAAAATTTCAGACATTTCCTGTTGATTTTCACTGAATTACAAAAATTGCAATACTTTTTGAGCACAATAATTTGTCGATAAATTAAGTAAGTCTGCTATAATAAGAAAGCTACAATCATTCCCACGTTCTAAATCCAAAGCCTTTTCAATTTACAAACTTGTTAGATTTGTTTATTATCAGTTGAATATATGTTATATGCACTCAGCCGTAAGTTTTTACAGCTCACTAAACTTCATATGGCTATAAACAAAGGCGGACAAACGTCTCTGCCACAGAAACTAAATACGCAGCTAACGTTGGTCAGGAACGTACGGATGTTGCAAGGTCAAGAGGCAGTAAATGTCACTAAAAGATGCAACAAAAGCATTCCAAAAAAAACCGAACTTGCCGCTGATACATCAGAGGGCTAAGAAAACGTCGTTCGGTATAATTCGGTAACAGGTTCTACCAGTCCTCTATTAGCAAATAGAAACGAAAATGAAGCAACATATTGGTACAAAATAGCCGGCATTTATCTCTCCATTCATTTTAACGCATGAAACTGAATCAGCATCGCCTGAAGTATGTAAGTGTCGGAGTGAAATATCTTGCTGATAGATTAAAAAACCATATCCCAAATACAGGGATTATTCTAGTTCAAAGAGTGCAGTAAAGTTTAGCCACTGAAATGTCAATTCATATTTCGACTCACTATCATTTATTTTTTCAAATTCTTTTTAGAATATAGAATTAATAATGTCCACGAAAATTAGAAGGTAGTGTGTTTGCGATGAGAAATAAAAACCCTCAAACACAAATATGTTTACACCATTTTATTCCTGGTGTTCCGGCCTTTGTTGGAAGCCATCATCTGAATATGTAAAAATACATAAAAATATCTTACGTACAACCAATTATAATGATATTTCTTCATATAGCTGAGGCTATATGAAAAACACCAATAAGCGTAAAAACTGGAATTTAATGGGACAGGTCAGCTTCTTATCTGTCCCACTTGTATTAATTTCTGTGGTGAAAACAGAAATTCCACGGATAAGAAATCTGAAACTGTATCAACCGTTTGTAATGAGATTGGTATAGCAGCAAAAAGCAGAGAAACGTGTGGAAGTTGTACGTTCAGGTCTTGTCACCAGAATGCAGCACAGAATCACATAAAAGCAGTAAAGAATTCTTTCTAAAAATTGGTAAACTTCAAATGCATTGCGGAACGGTAGTAGTAACAAATAAAAATTAAGATTCGAGTTTTCTGACACGTTACGCCGACTCGATTGGTAGTTATCGACGTTTCGGAGAATCTTAGTGCGTCCATCATCTATGTCCAGCAGTCCGAAACATCCCAGAAGACTTGAATCTCTTTCAACACTGCTGTGAGAACCCCAAATCTCGCAAGTCCAATTATATTGACGAATAAATTGACGATATATAAAATAGGTTAAATGCTTCCTACAATTCACTTAGGCATTTTTCGTCTTCCCGTCCCCTCTCTACAAAAAAAAATTTTAAAAACTGCAAATAAAGTATATATATATATACATACATAAATATTATTTTGTATTTGAATGTAAAATTCTTTTGTATATATGTTAAACATACCTGAGAACAGAGTATGGATCTACAAGAAGGAATGAACTAGGATGATGGACAAAAATTCATCATAAAGAACTTCATATTTCCTACTCTTCAGGTGAGACAACTAGGGTTAACATATCTATGACAATGACGTGGGACAGGCATGTGCCACGCATGTGAGAGATGAGAAATTCACTCAAAATTTTAGTCGGTAACCCTTAAAAGAAAAGACCACTTAATTTCGAGAAAGAGCCGGTTCGAATATCCGCCAGAACACCAGCTATTTTCAGTGAGGTTATCGCGGGTTTCCTCAGTTTCTCCACGCAATTTCTGGAGTCGCTTCTTCAGTACAACACTGCTTTCGTCCACGTCGTTCCAAGTTCATTATTCATTGATCACCCAGCCATTCGACGAAGGTAGTCTGCGCTATCGAAAGCGTCGTTAAATAAACCATACACAAATGGTCAACTGACGCATCTATGTGGGAAAGAAAACCTCAGAGAGCGTAATCGGTAATCCTACCGAGATTTGTACCTAGTAGACCACCCTCCGAACATAGAACCTAAAGCCGAATTTGATAACTAACTATTCACAGTAGTACACATCCACATTAGGCACTGACGTACAACACCCAGAGTAATAACCTATTTGAGAAGTGACGCATTCTAAATCACTCAAGCAAAATCGATGACGAGGCGTTGGTCCTGACATGGGCAAATAAAGCTATTCGGTACACACACACACACACACACACACAATAAATATATATACAGGGTGTTTCACGACTTTAGGGCATAACAGCAGGAGGTGATTTCCTAGGTCTTTGTGATCAAAAAAGTTCATATAAACATGTGTCCGATTTTGGACGGTTACGGAGTTATGACCGTT
>Ga0131853_10009711_pt1 | contig 17602 bp, 12 predicted proteins | sample TergutLab28metaG_FD_92764 | JGI IMG/M metagenome (GOLD analysis project Ga0131853, IMG submission 92764) | Labiotermes labralis P1 segment gut microbial communities from Petit-Saut dam, French Guiana - Lab288 P1 (version 2) (version 2) | ecosystem: Host-associated > Arthropoda: Insects >... | reverse complement strand
AGTACATAAGTAGTGGTTCAGCCTACACTCGGATACCACATCACCAACAGACAATCCCGCTACATAACACCAGCATGCCTCAAGTCAGCCTACACAACACAACAAGTACTCGCTAGCTCCTGATGATGGACATATTAACGTCTGAAACATGTTGAGCAATATATAATAAAGCAAGTGTCATCTAGTTGGTCAACCTTTATTCAAATATCAAGATGATGCACAGTCCAATACGCGTAACATATGTTTCTGATTATGCAGTTTTCTCCATTTACTCAGCGATGTGTCTTATTTCAATGTTTTTTGGTCTTAAATACAGCTTGTACACAGAATAATTTATTTTTCAAGGCAGAAGAAAGACTTTCTCTGCAACTTAAATGCCACAGGTTTGAGACTTCTTATACATATTGTTTAAGGTATAAGCAAATGCTAAATATTTTACTGAGATAAGTTGAAGGAAACAAGTTTTGACAGTATAATTCAAATTTTTGTCACAAAATCTGCTCCCTATATGCAAGTAAGATTGATTTTAGGAAACTTTAGTCTTCAAAATTATGTAGATTCTACTATAAAAAAAAAATTTGAATACACTCAGTATTTTTGAGCTAAGACAGGCCATCTGCTCAACAATACCATATTTACTTGAATTCAATACGAGGGTTTTTCCTTGAATTTGGTGCTTAAATATGTAAGGTCATCTTAAATGTATCAAGCACTGAACGGCGCCGCGCAGAACCGGATCACTCTGAACCAGACCACGAAGAGTCAAACCAAGGCCTGCATCACCGAATCATCACACGTAGACAAATGTGAGAACACAACATGAATGACGTTCAGTTTTTTTTAAAAAAGCGCGACATTTCTGAAGTTGGATCTATTTCGGTCTTTAGGCAAAGAAGCACCTAACCTGGCAGGCCACTCAGATCGAGCTATCCTGTCACTGGGCATGACAAAAACAGTAAGCGTGTTAAGATATGTCCCTGAGAACAGATCTAGTCTAAGGGCTGTAACAGGAAAATGGATTATTTAAGTAACACGCCAACAGATGCACATATATAGTCTTTAATAATCTAAAATTTACATTAAAACACTTAAAACGCTCCTACATGTTTCGATCATAAGATCATCCTCAGGGAGCATGCTTTGTTCCTTGCTAAAGTTACAGTTTAAAACACTCAGTGATTTACTGCGTTATATTGATAATATTAATTAATATAACGAAGTAAATCACTGAGTGTTTTAAACTGTAACTTTAGCAAGGAACAAAGCATGCTCCCTGAGGATGATCGTATGATCGAAACATGTAGGAGCGTTATTAAGTGTTTTAATGTAAATTTCAGATTATTAAAGACTATATATGTGCTTTTGTTGGTGTGTTACTTAAATAAACTACAAAATGCATGGTGCTATGATAAAGATAGGAAAATGGATATTGAAAAATCAAACTATAACTAAATTAAAAATAATGAAAAAAGCAATGAACTCAGAATGATGAGACCACAGACATAACACACGAATCCAGAACACATGTATTTAAATACTTAACACCACTAACACCATCTGTGGAGAAAACTGCAAATTTGTCTCATGGGCTCAACATAAGTTTTTAAACCAAGTAATAAAAACGTATTACGTAATCAATGTGTACCAAAACGGCATGGCAGCACGTCTCACCAGAAGTAGCTATAAAGGAGTTTTCAGAAGTGCTGTATGTCCAGTGCATGGATGGGACTAATGATGATGATATGTTGTGGAATGGCAGTAAAGAGGATGGGAATGTTAGGATTGAGTGTGAGGGAGATGAAGGCACTGACTGTGGAAATGGAGACAGTGACACTGATTGGTAAAGGTAGGTAGAATCTGACACGCTTTGTGTATTAAGTGTATGAAATTAATAGTCAAATATTATCTCTTAGCAGACATTTTAGTTTTGGGGGGGTTATCTTAGATTTGGATAAAAACATCTTCCCGAAGCATACGTGTTTTATTTGGGTTGTCATCTTAGATTAGAGTTGTCTTGTATTTGGGTAAATATGGTAAATGTTTTCCAGTCTTTCAACATAAACCAAAAACTTTGTCCCCAGTTCTGGAAATTAGATTCACTGCTTTTAAGCTACACAAGTCATTTCCCCCAATCACAATTCTGAATCAACATTACATGGGGTCCGGCAGAAAAACCTGATGATTTTTAAGTTGATATAAAATGAAAAGTATACTGTCTTTTACAGTGAATTTATTACTAAAATTATCTTTATCTGAAAGCATTTTAATTACAATATTCACTTCCCGAATATAGTGTCTGTGAGGTAGTATCCCTTGTTGTCAGCGCATTCCCGCAAGCAGAGGACGTCTGACAAAACCCTGATGCAATCGTTCAATGTTCTCAGGAGTTCTAGGTGAAGGCTCTCTTCCTGGACGTTTTATTTTTGCGGCAAACGCTGTTTCTCTGAAGTTTCTCACCCACAACAGTACAGTATTGCGACTAGGGACACTGTCGTTCCGATGAATATTGAAGTGCCGACGAAATATCCGCCGAGTCACAACCCCAGAACCATTGCTTTAGAAATACGTCTCCACAGCGAAAGCCTGATGCTCTACAGACCATTGTTCCATGGTAACTGAAATGCTTTGAGTCTCGCTAGAAGGGCGCTCAAGGACAAATTCCCCATGCCAACGATTCCACTCACAGCTGTGTTGCAAAATCGTCAGGTATTTCTGCCGGACCCTATACCATGTATGCTTTCTTTACCTTTCCAAGAACACATTGTGAGGTTCAGAAATACAGAACTGCATCCTACCTCATTTGTGTCGTTAACAATAGCAAGATGCCTCAATCCCAGGCCCCTAAAGAGACGAAACACACGTGGCAAAGAGGCGGACTGTAACATACACAAAAACACATAAACCTTTCCTTCATTGTAATTCCAACAGCAAGGGAACAATATATGTTTTAAGAATAATGAGCTGAGAAGAATACAAGGACCAAACAGGGACAATGGGAGGAAATTACACAATGAAGAGGGTCACAAATTTGATGTTTGTGTGACTGTGCATCACTGATACAATAGCATAAACAACCAACTAGATACAATAATAATAATAATAATTTATTAGTAATTTCAATCAGCTCAACAGGTTTCGGGTGATAATTTCGCCCATCCTCAGGAGCACTAGACTGTGTATACAGCTTGTGGTATAATGCACTGTACAGACAGATGATATAATTAATAGTCCAAAAACAAGTGGGCAGTTGTCATAACACAAATGGTTAAAAACAATAGTAAAGATGAATTATAGCAATTTGAGTGACATAAAATTCATGTTATGGTGATAAAACATGTTTTAAACAGCAATAAGTTGGTATCATGGCCGAAATACGAAATTAAAAGACGCTGAATATACTGTTTCTGGTGACAATATTAATGAAGGCTATGGAAAATGCAAGGTGAATATATTGAAATGAAGTAAGTTAAAAACAGAAACATTATCATATTCAAAACTGAGCATACCTGAAGAAGCTGCCTGCTGGTGACAAGGTTGAGTTGGAACTTAACCAGCTCCAACTCAACTTTGTCACCAGCAGGCAGCTTCTTCGAGTATGTACGGTTTTAAATATGATAATGTTTCCATTTTTAACTTACTTCATTTCAATATATTCACCCTGCATTTTCTGTAATCTTCATTAATATCGTCACCAGAAACAGTATATTCAGCGTCTCTTAATTTCGTATTTCGGCCATGATACCAACTTATTGCTGTTTAAAACATGTTTTATCACCATAACATGAATTTTATGTCACTCAAATTGCTATAATTCATCTTTACTATTGTTTTTAACCATCTGTATCATGACCACTGCTCACTTGTTTTTGGACTATTAATTATATCATCTGTCTGTACAGTGCATTATACCACAAGCTGTATACACAGTCTAGTACTCCTGAGGATGGGCGAAATTATCGCCCAAAACATGTTGAGCTGATTGAAATTACTAATAAATAATTATTGTTGCATCTAGTTGGTTGTTTATACTATTGTAACAGGGTCATAATTTGTGCTTGTTAGGAACATACTATTAGTGCCATAAAATGAAAGAACGTGATGGGTGCAAATGGTACTGTGCATGCAACAATTAAAAATGCATGCAGAATTTTTGTAAGCAACCAAAATGAAGAAATCATCTGGGATACCCGAATACATATAGAAGTAATAGTGAAACAGTTTTTTTTTTTTTTAAAAATAGGACATTAGGGTTTCAAGTGGATTAAACTTGCTCTTCATTGGGTCCAGCAGTGGGCTCCTGTGAACATAACAATTAACATAAAGGTCAGGTCTCTAACTTAATTTACCTTTTATATTTTTGACAGCTGATACTCTTTGATGAAACATGTCATATATCAGAGGAATAAATGAATGTTATAGCACTTATGGTGTTGCATTAGTCACATAACTATAGAAGATGTTAACTGATTACTCAGCTCCATTCAATGCTGGAGTAAGAATGTGTGACACTATACCTCTCTTCCCCCAAACAGTTTCAAGGTGTGACATTTAATTAAGCATAGTGACAATTATGTAATGTTATGTAATGTTAACCAACAAAATGGGCACTCTTTAAAGTAATGTTTTAATTCAGTTCTTCGTGTCTTCTACATGTTCCGATCATCATGTGTTTGTCATCAGGAAGACCATCTGTACATGCACATACAAATGGCTTTCCTGATGATGAACACATGATGTTGGAAACATGTAGAAGACACCAAGAAGTGAATTAAAACATAAATTTAAAAAGTGAGCATTTTGTTGGTTAACATTACATAACTGTATTACAATGTATGGTACAAAAAATAGAGTTCATAGAGACAATCTTAGCTTTCATGACAATACAGCGTTTGTACCCCATAAATTACATTTAAATTAACCGCTCTGACAGCAGAAAGTAACAGTGAATTTTTAATGCCACAAGAAAGCATTAAACTGAGAGTCACCTGAAATAAAAGAGATTCTGCTGTACTTACATGCTGAACTGTATACGGTGATGGATTCATGAACGGCCTGAGATCTATTGTAAACTCCATCTCACCTTCTGCAACATTTACCTCCTGTAAGAATAACACAGGTTAAATAAATACCAACTCTCTGAACAGCACGAAGACGATGGATAAGGAAAAGGGCAGAAGTCAGCCAGATGACCAACTGAAAGACTAGAAGAAGTGCATTTGACTGCAGCTGCATACAAAATGGAAACACTAGTAACTTTTGTTTCTGAGATTTGTGACAGCAGCTAAGTAGATACTAAACTTATTTAATGGAACTGTTTCATGTTATACTGCAGCAACTGAGACAGAAACATGATACAGAAACTTAGCAGGTAAGTGCTTGAAAGGCAATGTAACATTCCATACAGAACATTCATTCAATCAGCCAACAAAATAATCCTGTGTCTAGGGAAAATTCCTAACATTCTATATTACACCAAAAATTGAGACCATTATGGACTTTCTCTAGATATAATTTGTCACACATCCCCCTTCTAGCCCCGAGGTTCAGAACGAGTAGGGCTTCACCACTGTAACCCTACTCTGTGCCTTCATGGCATGATAAAGAGTGAACTTCACCATTACTGTTACAGTGCATTTGGTTGGTCGATTTATTAAATGTCTGAACTACAAATACACGGAAACATGTAACACTACGTTATATATTCATTTGGGGGGGGGGACTTCTTATGCATAATTCCTCTGATATGAATATGGCTGAGCAGAATGAACTTGACCTTGGATATTTCATATTCATACTTCAAATGATCTGAGATTCTGGACTTTTCAGTTTTGCCTCTGGGTTGTATTGAATGAATCAAGTCACCACTTTTCTCATAATAATGTCACTTAAAATGTTGAGCATTTTCCTACCTTTCTTTACAAACAAGATAGTGTCCTAACAAAATAATTATTTTAACCATAAAAAACTAAATGCCATCGAGTATTTCACCACTTAAACATACACTCATGTGCACCAATGTGTATCAACTTTTTAGTGTTGCCAGTCGCCGAAAAAATCACAACAGACTTAAACATCACACGTAGTTCAGACAATGGACATCGATACCAACTGCTACATAATCACTGGTGCAAACCTTTACTTCATGAGGTAAATGTAGCACAGTGTCCCATTTACAAACTTCATACGCTGATACAGGAAGGAAAGATATTCAGGAATGAAAGACATTATGTTCAGAACTGCTATGTGCATCAAACTGACTCATGTATCTGAGCTAACAGAGACTAATTTCAAACCCTTTCCACATATCACATCTCATTATATGTACATAACACAAAACAAATGAGGCAAATCTTGTACCTGGATGGTAAGATAGCGAGGGTATTCATCTCTGAACATCTTCAATGACAGTCCCTTAGAACTCCATATTTGATGAGATTCATTGAAGATTTTGTTTTTCAGCAATACTATGAGTTGAGACCTTAATATCATTCCTCTAAATGGTTGGCACAAGTGTCCGTCTCCCTGGCAGAAGCAAACGTACATAAATTTAACATGCTGCAAAAGCGATCTTGTAACAATGCCATGTAAGAACTACACTTCACACAAAACACCACACTCCTTTCACCCGGTACATCCAATTCTGTCCATTACTGACACAATGTATCTCACTTTATTTCACCCTAGTATACTGGCCACTGTATTTTGTACCTTTCTTAATTACAGTAAGAACATTGGACGTTACGAGATGCAGAGTTCCCTAAATTTGCATGGCTGTGTGAAAGTACGAAGGTACAGAGTGTATTCGTGGATTAAGCTCTTAGCACAATTCAGTTGCGTGAATGAAAACTGTTCCTTCTGCCTCTTTATCATATATACAGTCCATCTCCTAGCCTTTGGTTTCTACAGCGGTCTCAGGATTTATTTAGTTTTCAGTCACTCTAGAGGGGAAAAAGGCAGGGATATAATTAAAAACTCCCTGAAAAGCTGACAGTTATTATGGTGATCAATACACACCTTCCTTTTATTATGCATTCTCTATAAAAATGTACCACAGAATGCGTTATGTGGAGGTCTTGTCTGTACATCTGGCTATGACATAGCATAAGTACCAAAACTAAACTGGTGGGTGGATAATTTACTGAGCATTTCTGATTTTCACGTGTAACTCGTAATACAGTCCTCTGTACTAGATCACGAACAGATTACCGTATTCATATTATCCAATGTTAATCAAATTTTATGAAGAGGCAGCAAGTGAGCTTCATAAACTGCAAAAATTCCTGTTCGCTGTTGTGTACTGTATTACGCAGCTCACCCCACCCCCCGCCAATACTAATGCTGATTATAAGAACGGGAACTGGATGCCGATGGGGATCCCTCTAATGGCATTCAAAGATTCAGACCCAAGTTTCATAAAAATCAGTCATATGATTCCAAAGTTGAACGAGGTGCATCCAGATAGTAGAATGATCAGATAAGCCTACTTTCCTTTCCAAAAAAGAAAAAGGAAACTCAACTGAAAACTATATCTGCACTCATGGGCCAACATAATTCCAATGTATTATTTTGGTACAGATTTCTTTAACCACACGATGAAACCCTGAACCATCATCTCTAAACTGCAGAACCTGAATGATAAACACTGGAAAACAATGGCAGTAGAAGAGCATTAAAATGTGTCAGAAACACAAGAAAAAAACAACCAAGAATGGGAATTTTGAAGAACTGACATAGGGTGACACTCTAAGGAATGATGTATCTGAGATAATAATACATTGTTTATGTGGGCATACTGTTGGAACCAGAAGAAATGATTGATTATTATGGGAAAACTGCACATATAGAAACAAGGGATAAAGGCTTCACTTTATTACCCAGTGCCTTTAAGTCCATCAAAATTTGTTAATATATAGACAGATACTGCAAAATTTCATAATACAGCAAATTTGGTGTCCCGTGTGAATAGTCACACTTGGAACATACATTACCACCACAGCACACCTTGCCACTCCTGTCTATGGAGTAGCTTAATGCAATCAGAGTGGCAAAGTTTGAGAACTACATACGAACAGCAATTAACATGTAATAAAGCATTCACTTATATAGTGTGGATGATATACAAAAATAATGAACCTGTTCACCAGTATGAGGATCCACAACAGGGAATCCATTATACGTCTCCTTCTTCAGTACTTGTACGATGCGCCCAACAGATTCAATTGTGTTGAAAGTCACCACAGGATGGCTCATTATTTCACTGGCATATATGTTGTACGACAAAGGGGGTGGTTCCCACGGTAACAAGGGCACTCCACTCAGCTGGATGTGGATATCATAGATACCCTGAAAAATTATTAAAATACACTGATGTAGTCGGCCTTCTAGTGATCCTCCTTTGTCACGAGGAATATCGGGGGGGGGGATGGAGACAATGGGGAAGATACATCAAATCAAAGTTACACAGAAAACAGCCTGTTTTAATGTAGTTGAATTACTTGATGTTCCACCAGAGCACACACATTTACATCCTGCCCGCTGCCTCGATACTTCTGAAAGAGTCACGTGGATAATGTGTTCTTGTCTTTCTTTAATCACATGTTGTCAAAATGTCAAAATTCAAAGTTAGGCCGGTATTGTCTGACTGCAGGGTTGAAGCTGATTGGCTTAAATGCGCCATGCTACCATCGTAACCCTTTAAACACCAAGTTAAATCCCATCTGCCCCTTGCTGGCATTATTTGGAGCTCATCATATTCTTCACGTTAGCAGGTAAAGGGTTAAGTTACTCTGTTGGCCAAGTGTTAGCCATTCTGTCGCACGATCCCCGCACCCTTCCTCCTCACGCCGCACGCCTGCAACAACGGTTGCTAAGCGGAGGGCCGAAGGCAGGAATTCGCAGTAAGCAGAACGGACGTTGACTTGCCGATGCAAACCTTTATAAAAAAATTATACGAGTTTTTAAATAAAACCCTTACATCTCAGAAAAGCCTGTTCCCGGGGTCGAACCCAGAACGGGCAGCTTCAGTGATTTGGTTCGATCTTATACAATGACGATCTTTCACCATTGGAAGGGAACAGCTGGGTTCCACAATTTTCTATTTTTTTTGCAACATAATTTACTTAATTAAGTACTCAGAATGAGTCAATACATTGCTGTAAAAGTCACAAAGATTCAAACATTCTGGGATATGACACTATGTTGGTTGGTACAGAGTTCCCACTCGAATGGTAACCTGTTCACCAATGACAGTGCATCATATACTGGATGACATGAATCTTCATCAGCACTGCTGTCAGAACCTGAAACCTCACACCATATAAGTCATATCTGGTAAATACCACAACAAGAATTCAAATTTGTATGAAGTCCTTAACAAAGTATTCATATTTGTGACTTCATCGCTACCATGTAAATGTTCCAAACTTAATCAAAATCAATGCCAGCTGCTATATATCATATGATTAACAAGACAGGAAATGTGCACATAACATAAAACTGAGGTACACTCAGTCTTCACGTACTGGACTGTTCTCAATCATACTGTTTAATCCACCTCGGTCACACTTTTTGTCACCATTCACAACTGCAGGCATGTCAGAGAGTGTCATTACCGTTATTCTGGGCTGTTATTATATTCCTTTGAAGAACTATTTATGATTTGTTTACACTGATTCTGTATACATCACACCTACTTGTCAAACACAGGGTACTGGGTGGCGCAGTTGGTTTGGGGTTTGGGCACTATGCTACAAGCCAGAAGGTCGTGGGTTCAATTCCCGATGGTGTCACTGAAATTTTTAATTGACATAATCCTTCTGGCTGCACTATGACCCTGGGGTTGACTCAGCCACTAACAGAAATGAGTACCAGGAATATTTCCTGGGGGTAAACGCGGCCAGTGCATAGAGCTAACAACCTTACCACTTTCATGTGCCAACTGTCTGGAAATCTGGGAGCATCAACCTCCTGGAACCCTCAGGGCCTGTCCGGGTTTGTAATGGGATTACTTTTTTTTTACTGGTCATATATAACCTCAAAATTTCACCCTGCTGAAATACTCTGTAACTGCTAAACAGTATTTCATACACACATATTCTCTATCTTTCAACATACCAAAACCCATATTCCCAGAGAACAATCAATAAATACTACCTGTAAATCTCATAACTTCCCATGTGTATTTTATCTATTATGAATCATATAAATCATGCAAAGAACAAAATGAAGAACTGCACGGGAACATGACACACAAACACGAAAACTACGTCACTGGAGTATAATGACACGACAGAACAAATCACATCTATGTAGTGTCACATTACATAATTATGATCAGGTAGAAAAGCAATAAATAATCAACACTGTGACTATATTTAAATTTTTGTCCCAATTACCAGGCACAGATATTGCATCAGTGTCGCATGACATTATATTCAGATTCTTAACATTTCGACTACTTAACCCATAAACAGAGAGGTTTAAATGTACAATATAAATAAATCTTCCCTTAATCATCTGCTATTTTAATTTGTTTTTAACCAAAATTCAATCTGGATAAGAGATTTTTTGTAAAAAATCTTTGTATCAAATTTCATGAAAATCCATCAAGCTTGTTCCCTGCAGACAGTTGGATGGAAAGATGGACATGTTTGTAAACACACACACACACACACACATGATGAAGTTAACAAGTCACTTTTAAAGAATTTTGTAAATGCACCCAAAAATGCAGTTTGCTTCTTTCACAGTGGAAAACACGCACATATTAACATGCTCCAAAGGCTCTGTGTACCAAGTGTGTTATGGCGGTAAATTTAACATCTGTGTTGAAATACAAAATACACTCAAACTGAACACTTTGGATTTCAAACTGACTGCATGTCCTTGGAAATGTGAGGGTAGTCCTCACATTTCCAAGGACATGCCAAATGCATCGAAAAAAATGGTGAAAAGATTATGTTTAAGACAACTGTGTCCTGATGTTGTTAAATCTAATTATGAAAGTCCCATAATTCTTGACTCACCTTAGTATATATATATATATATATATATATATATACACACACACACACAAATACAAGGACACCAAACTGTGTACAGCACATATTTATGCCACAACACTTAACAGTTTGTTCTCACCTCATTGAAGAAGTCACCAATCCACTTGGCCATTATAAGGGTCAACATAAGCGGCAGACCAAAGGTAATGTTACCAGTTGCCTCAATGAGGATAACAGTCAAACTTATTGTCATTCGCACCACACCACCAAGCTGGGCAGCTGCACCTACAAGAGCATACTTGCCAGGGTCTATCCATCCCTGACAAAACAAATTTGTATCTGGTAAATGCCAATGGAAAAATCTGAGATAAGTTAGAATCATGTATTAAATAAACAAACTTGTAATAACCATTCATATACTTGAGATATAAACCTACTCTTTCAAAGCCATCACGGGAATAGACACCACAATGCGTTAAGTGTCAAATTCTGTTCCCCACAAACTAACAACAGCAACTAACTACCTAAATAACAACGAGGAACAGAGTTCTTACTGAAAATCTGTAAATCGTGTTGTTTACCTTCAGTGTCTGGCCTTTTAAATCACAGCTGTCTGCTGCAGATGGAGCACTCGACTAATGCCCACCATGGGATATTTTCCCGTTTGGACAATATGGAATGTACATCTAATGGGACACTGTTATCCAATCCATACATTAAAGGTTAATAAACATCTCTCTTTTCATGGAAGCTCAAGTTTCACCACCAAGTACACTGAAGCCGTCCTCAGTCAATCAAATCCAGCCCATATTCTCACAACCTACTTCTCTAAAAGCCATTTTAATATCCTTCAACCTAAGGAAGGGCCAGCACGGCTTGGTCAGTATTGCAACCAGACTATGGGCTGCAGAACTGGACAAACAGAGATTAGTAAGATACGATAACCTTTCTCATCCTAACTGTCCACAGTGGCACTGGGATCTGCCCACTCTAGCATTCATCAAGTAAAGTGGAGGGATCATGAAACCAGCCACTACCACCATCTAGTGGAGAAGATGAGTTTCAACTTCAGCACTAGATCGAGGCAGGCAGCCAGGACAGTGTAGTCACTACAGTGACTTGCTACAGGCTGGACAGTCCAGGGATCAAATCATGGAAGGGTCAAGAATTTTCATGCCAATCCAGACCAGCCCCAAGGTCCACCAAGACTCAAATGATGGGTTCCGGGTCTTTCCTGGGGATACAGCAGCCAGAGCATGGTGCTGACCACCCACTCCCTTCTACAGCCAAGGGTGCAAATGGGTTGAAGCTGCACATACTCCTGCCAACTGTGCCAACATAGGCATGTCATGGGGTGACCTCTACTAAAGGGAGGTGTACCTCCATCCCCTCCCATATTAGACCATGGCACAGTATTTAATTAAGCACAATCACAACTTCACCTTTACGTCTCACCTGTTGCTAGGTCTCACAAGAACAGCTATCCCTCTGGTTTCTCAACCAAACTGTCGTCTCAGTCTCTCATCCATCTTGAGCATGCTGTTGTTTCCCACCCATCCCATCACCCTCAATGTGACCACTCCAATAACACACAATAAGCAGCAAAAAATCATAAAGTTCTTTATGTGATTTTCTCCATCCTATTAGGTTCAAAAAATTATCTGAGCACCCTCTTCTCCAACTGTAATCTATATTCTTCCCTTACATGATGATCAAATTTCACATGCACACAAAACAACATGTATAATTAAAACCATTACATCTTATTTCTGTTTTTATAGATTGATGACAAATAAAAAGATTCTCAAATGAATGATTGCAAGCATTTCCTGAATTCACACTATTCTCAATTCCTTCCTGAATGTAATTTTGGTTCATACTGTAGTGCCAAAATATCTGATCACAAATTTTCATTAGCCATCTCTATATTATAATTCAATGCTGGATACTTGTAACAAGATATGAACATCTGCACATTTTGCCTGTTTTTGGATTAATTTCCTTACTAGCATGTAATATCAATTCTGTGACTTTCACCATTATTTTATATGAACCCACTTGATACTTACCGGATCAGGGAACAAGCTAGCTAGCCCACTTCCAACTAATCGCCCCCATGCCGCGCCTGTCAGGAGCGATGGAATGAAAAGTCCACTTGACACACTCAATCCGTAAGTCCAGCATGACAGCAGGAAGTAGAAAATGAAGAACACAACAACAGATACTGCTTTATGGGAGCCTGGAACAGGAGCACTCCCAAAGCCTGCCATTCACAGTAAGTGAGTAAGAATAACTATGTTCTAACACCTCCAACCATAGCTTACACTATCAGACATCACAGTAAGCAGTTTCAAATCAGTGCCTAGCACCTGTCATGACATCTACAGATGACGTGCACTAGGACACTTGGTTCATGTCCTTTCACCATCTCCATGATCACCCTTTGCAACTTTGTTGTCCCGACGTGCTCAGTCTGATAGTTGATTCTTACCTGGAGACGGGTGTGGTTCACCGAATCACATTTAGTTTTAGTGATTTTCTTTTTTACTTATGTTTTATTTATTCGTTTTATTCTTGATATAAAATAATGTAGCACTATATCCAGTTAAACAAATAGATCACTTCTAGGAAACTGACACAGTCACTTCTCTGTACTCCCACTTACACCACACTCGTATGCGACTGCTTTCGCACTGGATTGCTAGCATCCGTTAACTGCTCCCAACCATATCGCCGTTTAAATCTCTCCCCTTCTACCTATCACCAACGGTTCTGAATATACATTGACAGATTAAACCCAAAACGTATGGCTATGAACCGTCCGTAACTGATTGCAGCAAATCTAAGAAATAAAAATATAAAAAATGTTGAGCTACAACCAGGGCTCAAACAGGGAGCTCACATCAGCACAGTACAGGATCTACATCAGCACAGTACAGGATCTAGAGACAAGAAGGTCGGGCATATCAAGAGGGTACGAGTACTGCAGCCAGGGAGGGACGTCACATCAGGTAACAGCACATGAGCATAGCAGCCAAGCAGGTCGGTCATGTCAACAGATTACTAGCAATGTAATCAAGGAGGAAGGTCATGTCACTAGCAGTGGAATTAAGAAGGAGGGTCATGTCAGTAGAGTGGGAGCACCAGCACCAAGCAGGGAGGTCATGTCAGTGAAAAGCAATGCAACCCAGCACAGAGGTTACAAAAGGACAGAACAAGCAATGTGGCATGGTGATTGTACCAGCACTGTAGTACAGTAATGGACCCTATCATTGGCTGTCGGTGGGGGAAGTTGCCTCAATATGTCAGTATCTTCTGTCATTCAGCAGTACAGTAAGGCAGTCATCAAACACGTGTTCAATTCCACGTCACATTCACACGCCAAGTACCAACAACAAATACTATGTTGCAAGGAACACTGATAAACAGACACATGCACTCATCAACAACAGCAAGGGTACTGGTAAGTCATGTGTATCACTGCAGCAGCTCAAGCATACAAAATGCTTTAATATGCTCCTCAGCTTCTTGCTCCATTTAACAAAATTGATATATCAAACAAATTCCCTGCACAGCACTGTGTAGGCCAACAAACCCCCAAAACTGCAAATTCTGTCACTCAGCACAATAACAATGAGAAATTCCCAATGACCTGGTCAATGATGTCCCAGCCAAAAAACAGAATTTTGAGTCTGGGCCACCAAAGAATTTCGTGGTCACTTCAGGGTGGCTTTCCAAGTCAGAATTGCAGTGAACTGGAGGTCAGCAGGAAGCTTGGTTACAGAAGAAGAGAAATGGGTTGGAAAAGAATGATGTGCACATTTCTTGCAGTTGCCAGGGGTATCTAAATTTCAATCTTTCAAGTTCATGCACACACTATGGGACACACAAGATTTTGAACTGAATGGTGACAATGATTTCCTACATTTACTGTCCAGTACTATAATTATTTTTCATTTCTTACTGTTGTCCCCAAAGTATTTAAATTTCATTCTAAAATTGTTATGCCTCAATTGTAAGTACTTTTTGCAACGTCTTCTTTTCCCCAACTACTGCTGCACCAAACATGACTAAACTACCAACAAAACTTTAAAATCAGGAAACTTACACTATGAGTTCATGTTTTAAACCATGATTCAAGAATAACTTACCTGGAGGGTCATGGAATAATGATCGAACACTGGCTTCTGGGGTTTGAAACCAAATGGCAGCAACCGCATTGTATTCACCATCACTACAGTACATCTGTTCGTATATGGATATGTGGGAAAACAAACAGAGAATTAAAACAAGGTGGAAAAGAAGGAAGTGATGGCAGGTCAAGCAATGAAGTGAAAGAAGAATTAGCAAAAACACACTAATAAGATTTGGGCAACATATTTCTATAATTTGCTAAGTGTCACAGATATCTTTCTAAATAAACCAACTTGACACACAAATTTTTTTCATGTATGTTTATTTCTATTCTCTGCATGTTTCAGGCCACTATGTGCCCATCATCAGGAGAATTAACTGTATGAATGTGATACCTGGTATATGTCACTCTGTGTGGATGACCATCTGGTACGCAGGTCGGAGTTTCATTCCAACACGCATACCAGATGGTCGTCCACATGGAGTGACATATACCAGGTAGCGCATTGATACAGTTAATTCTCCTGACGATGGGGACATAGTGGCCCGAAACATGCAGAGAATACAAATAAACATACATGAAAAAAATGTGTGTATCAAGTTGGTTTATTTACAAATATTATACTAGGATGCATGGTCAACAAAGCATAAAATGTCACAGACATACCACATTATATAAAATTTGAAACACAACTACAAGGAAGGTGCCAAATATTTACCCACTAGATGAACAACTCATGACTACAAAGCAAAACATTTTACCTCACTTCAACACACTGGACATCAACAGACCCCCAAAATTTATACTGCATTACAAGATACATACCAAACATGGCAATTAACATAAAAAGAACTAGGTCCTGTCTGCAGAAGATGTACACTGCTCATAATATGCTACATGTTTCAGAATCTGGACACAGAATAAACCAAACTCTAACATGACACAGGGGCCAGGATTGCGAAGTCAGTATAGTGAATTGCTCTGAGCTGGAAGGGCCAGGGACTGAATCCCGTTGGGGACAAGATTTTCCACAGCTCTCCAGACCAGTCCTGGAGCCCACACAGCCTCCTCTACAAAGGGTACTGGGTCTCTTTCCCAGGGATAAAGTGGTCAGGGCATGGAGTTGACCACCCACCCACCCATCTAGCACTGAGGCTAAAGAAAGACTGGAGCTATACTTCCACTCCCCCTCTCGGCTTTAACGGCCCCTTCTAGGGTAAACTTTACCTAACATAACACACCTGAAACGAATACTTCACACATTACTTTTGCTGTTCTGTAATAATACTTAAGCTACAACTCACAGGGGAGATTGTAACAAAGAGCTAAGGAAACATACCTGGATTTAGGAAATGTGAACTATGGGAGGCAGTGAACTTCACAACTGTACTCATCTCCTAACACCAGGACGTTCGTTTCTCCAACAACTTGCATCGCTCTTCACTCAGACAATTTCGCATGACAGCAGGCAGGACAGCTCTCAACACTAGTCCAGTTTACTCTGAGATGGTGCACATGGTGCAGTTCTATGTACTGCATCTAATAATGGGTTTTATTAGCCATTTTTAATGAAAGGGGCTGCAGGTCTTTCCTTTTGCCCACAGACATGCATCACATGCCGCAAACATGTTCTTCACTGCACACCGAAGATCTGCTCGTGAAACTGAAGACGCCATGGTCTACACGCTTTCCCTCAAGATGTCTTCTGTTTCAGGATTATCATTATACACAATATCATTTAACATGCCCCACAAGCAAAACCAGTGTGGATCAGAGGTGAAAAACAAGATGACCCCGTAGTCCCCTGCTTGTAATTCTAACAACAAAGCACTCTCTAACAAACACAGAGAGCTGTTGGCTGTCGTAGTGCCTTGCTGAAAACAGTCCATGATTCTCTCATAACTGACATGTTTACAGCAATTATGGGTGACACATGAAGGTCCTCTGTGATAGCCATCATGAGAATGAACCAGTGAGTTAGCTGGATTTTATAGGTTAAGCCAGCTAATGTCAAGGGACTAGCAACAGCTGTCACATAATATCATGCCCCTGTATTATTACCGCAGAAAGATCATGCATCAGAAACCAGGTAAAACATGTAACATGAAGGATGAAATTTGTCCTGTACAATCTGAAGAGAGTTCTGGGACACAGGGCAGTAGTAATATTAAATCTTGCAGAAACACTTAATTTATATATATGATATGATGATATATGATTGATATATATGATATGATATATGATATGATATATATATGATATATGGTAAAGTAGTCCCATTACAGGCCTGGACAGGCCCAGAGGGTTCCAGGAAGTTAAGGTTCCCAGATTTTGTGACAACGGTACAGGATGGTGGTAGGTTGTCAGCCTTACGCACCGGCCGCCTTTACCCCCAGGAAATACTCCTGGTACTCATTTCTGTTAGAGGCTGAGTTGACCCCAGGGCCATAGTGCGATCGGAAGGATT
>Ga0131853_10009708_pt1 | contig 17604 bp, 5 predicted proteins | sample TergutLab28metaG_FD_92764 | JGI IMG/M metagenome (GOLD analysis project Ga0131853, IMG submission 92764) | Labiotermes labralis P1 segment gut microbial communities from Petit-Saut dam, French Guiana - Lab288 P1 (version 2) (version 2) | ecosystem: Host-associated > Arthropoda: Insects >... | reverse complement strand
TAGTTTTTAATAAACCTTTTATAAAAATTGTAATAGTCAAATTATATTTTAGAGATAACTAAACATTACATGTTACAGTAAACAGTATGCCAGAGACTGCCTGTACAGAAAAAAAAGTGAACTTCTGATGATGAGCTCCCTGAAGCTCGAAACATGTAGAGTGAAGGACGACTAACTGTGAAATAAAGGATAGTCCATAAGTGTCATCTTGTTGGTAATTATTTTGGAACAATTACAATGATGCACGGAACAATGAATGTAAAACTTTTTCGTAATTGGCCACATCACAAAACTTTGAAATTAATATTAAAGGGGGTATATAAAATTGCCAGTTTCCCGATTTTTAACGTAATCCTACCCATTTCATAGGGATTAATATATTGCTACAATATATCTACTTCTGGAACCAGAAAAATTTGTGGAAACTACGTCATGAGTAGACTGACGTTTGAAATAAAGTGAAATGCCAACTTGATGCAACTAGGTAATTTTATTGATGTATTCTTAGCTCGACATGTTTCTGGTACATACGCCCATCATTAGGAGCATTAGATGTTGAGTTGCAGCATATGGTTTTCTGCACCGAGTTTTTGGATAGTGGTGGTCTTGACAGCCGCTGCGTAGGTCGTGTTTACGGTGCGGATGGTGCCTTGCTCACTCAAATGAGAGGTTGTACCACACAAGTCCCACCGCACCCAGTGAAAGTACAGTAACAACCATAATCCAGTGAGCACTCTAAGTGGAATAAAACAGGTTAAAAATATCAAATACCTACTCTTGTTTTAATTTGTTTTAGCTAGATATTATATGTTTCACATTTTATCCAGTATCAGTTTTTATATACCTTCACAACTGTAAAAATATTGGGATCCCAATACCTAAACAGCACCTGAGACGTATTCCGATCGAGGCCTGGTGATGACACGTTAGCAGGTCGAAACGTGTAGCCTAAATACTCCAATAAATATTTGTTGTGTTGACGTGTACTAGTCAATTTGTTATTTAGAATTAGGTGAGCTAGGCACGATTTTGACTGTTGCACCACAAAAAAATAAGGGTTTCTTTCTTGCGTGATGCAAATATTGCACTGATACGGAACAATTAAAATGTAATTGTATCCTTCCCATTGTGTCCAATCAGTCATATAAATACACCCCAATCCGTGCAACACGACACTATATTATTTTTTTCAACGTTGTATTTCGATTGGACAATCTTATCATCTGGCGTTTTGTAAAAAACCTAAAAATCAAGTAAAATGTTACTGTTTGCGAGATCTTTCTCAAATATTGCAAAATATTTATTACAATAAAATGATAGTTTTTAACATTATCTCATGTGAATAGTCAGACGTGTAGTCATTATGAAATCTAAAAAACTCCACAGTGATTACACAACCGACTTAGTTACGTGAACGCAATTAAAAGCTAAAATTTTGTTGTAACAAATGTCCTACAATATTTGAGAGATCTTGAAAATAGTGTCATATTACCTTGATTTTTAATGTTCTGTAGAGAACGCCTGATGATGGTCGTTTTCGATAGAAAGAAGTAGCGTTAAAAGGAATAACGAAATAAATTGTTTTGCTAGACGGAATTCTGTATGTTAAGGGATCAGTTACAATACCGTGGGTAGTGGCAGATTTATTTGTGCAGATATGCCTCTCATATGTGAGTCTGGTCTGAGAAGTTAACAAAACTAACATTATTTCAATCCCGCATATTGTTAACTTCATAATTCCATTTCTGCTGAAGCCCGTGTTACTGCAAATAGGTAATTAACAAATAAAATAAGGAAATAAATAGTTAATTTAGCCTGAGATTTGTCTCCAGTACTTAATGGTGTTTTGCTGAACATGTTCTTTCCAAGCACCAAGATGAAATTATTCCAGGCTTCATTCCTTCACATAATAATTCTTCATTTGCGATTACAAAGAGCTCTGTTAATAAAAATACGGAGTTGCCCATATTGAGGCTGTGATACGTAACGAAATATTCTGCATGTAAAGTAAGGCTCAAGTCACGTGGTGGGTGACGAGACGCCCCCGAGTTTCTCTTGCACATAAATTTATTAAGACTTGACAGGTTAATACAACTTTACTTGAACACAAAATCTGGCCAAGGTGTTAAAAGAAAGAACAAAGTTTCCTCCCTTCGGAACATAAAGTTCTCCGTCTGGTGCCATAGTTAATAATACCACAAGGTCCCTAATGCACATTCATGTCGTTTTGTTGAGACACAGCCTGGAGATAGGGGCAGCAGGTTTCTACGGCCTTTCGTACTTGGTTAACAGATTACACGGCTTTGAATTACAAGGTTCGGTAATTTCAGCTTTCAGCACCCGTGAAAACTAACCATGCGAATTATGTATGAGTTTCTTGTCTCTTCCGTCCTGGCTGCATATCCAGCCTATCGTAGCCTTCTATATTTCACTAATCCAACAATACGCAGTGACCTGTACAGATCGAGGTAGATCAGTATGTACGATAGTTTGTATCTGAGACACTCAGAACACAAACATACAAATACCACGGCGACCTCAAGAGCACGGATGACTTGTCCTGTTTTAGGCTTGTGAAAGCCAAGTTGTCGAAAACTATTGTTAGCTTCTTCGTGTCTCGCGTTATAACTCGGCTCCCACTGAAAGGATTTTCATTGACTTTTACATCGTGACTTCTATAGAAATAAGTCGAAAATGTTCAATGTAGCATAAAACCGGAGAAAAATATCAGGTATTTTACATGTATATCTAAGTACTTTTATGATAACAACTCTCATACGTCTCCTTGAAATCAAAAGATTTAAATATAATGAAAATAAACATTTCATGTCAACATATTTTTTCCGCAATCGTGCGTTTATTAGTTAATTAAAAAAATACAGCACAGCCAGACAGGCCACAAATGATAACGTATAATACGGCGCAAAAAAAATCGATTTTTATGAATGAAAATTAAGACAAGAAACAACATACTTAATGAACATAATATATAATAATACTTAATAATTTTTGACAGGATAACACATTAAGGCGAATCTGGTATGACTGGCAATAAAAGCTGAAATACAGCCGTAATATTTATTATTTGTTGCTGTACACTAGATGATAATTGCAAAATAATATGATGCCAAATACTGTGGAATGAAATTTGTTTGTGTGTGAAATAATAATCATTGACATATACTTCGCTTTGTAGCTTCATTTCCTTTGAAGTTATCAATTATATATTGTCGTTTTCATGACACATAAATAGGAAAAAAAATATGCAACTATAATCTTTTATTCATTGGACCGTGCATCATTGTGATAGTTGAAGAATAAAAGACCAACTTGATGTCACTTGCTATTTTATTTCACTTCTTATGTGCTCAACATGTTTCGGACACTAACATATCCATCATCAGGAGCTTGCGACTATTCTGTTGAATTACCACATTGGTCGTATTGTTCTTGGTTCGAAGTATGTTGGAGATTCGGTGCGGTTGGTTTGGAGTGGTTGGAGTGTTAGCCTGCAACACGGATACCACTCCAGCTCAACCACACCGAAACTCCAACACACATCGAACCAAGAACAATAAGACCAATGTGTAATTCAACAGAATAGTCGCAAGTTCTTGATGATGGATATATTAATGTCCGAAACATGTTGAGCACATAAGGAGTGAAATAAAATAGCAAGTGACATCAAGTTGGTCTTTTATTCTTCAACTATGCAACTATAATATTGAGTGTTTGTTGCTTATATGTCATAAAATAAAAAGTGTTATATAAATAATGAATTAAATTGCGTAAGAGATATTGTCATTCAGTCAGAAATCACAAAATTTGCCATTAGGCTGAAAATCTGTTGTTTTGTATGACCGGTAAGTTTAACAAAAAAAAATCAACGTGGACATTTAAGTAATATGTTTTTGATAGAAATATAACAAACTGTCGTAATGACTGTAATACAGTTCCGTAACGAAAGCCTATACATATCACGTGAAATAACATAACTTCTGACAGCAGTGGATTTAAGGTTAGACCTGCAACCGACTGAAAACAGTCAAGAACCGAACGCGCCTCTCTGTGGCCTTAGTAAGAAGTGTATTTCCTCTCTTGGTAGTAAATTATGTATGATAAGAATAGGGATATATATATATATATATATACACACACACATAGGTCTATATATATATATAATATGTTTCTTCCCTTGCTTCGGAAAGGACGTGGGATTATATAATTATAAAAGGAAATCTGTAATAGCCTTTCAACCAAAACTACCAGTAGCTTCGTAACACGCTTGGTTTTTCGATAAAGTAAATTTGAGTTGGGGCTCTGAAGTCAAATGTGTGAGCATAAGAAACGAATTATCGGAACTAGACTCAACACCGATCTTGCCTCAATGGGCCAAGAAACTTACATCAAGTTGTTGTACTCTTTACACCCGTCAATTTTAGATTGATGGAGTAGCTGTGGGAATTCAGTAATGCGGAAAATTGTATAACTCCAAGAAAGTCAGTACTTTTTCTTACTGCTGTCCATTCTGGAGGGCCAGGGTGACAAATATAGATCCAATACTCAACAATTTGTTTATTTTTTGACCGAAAAGCAAATTTAGTTTCGTTCTTTTAAGTGGGCTGACGATTATCATCCTACGCTCTTTTCGTCTGGACTTTCATCTGTTCTCCTTTCTTGTAACGACATCTTGACGCAAAAATCCGTGATATAGAGTACAATCTTCATTGAGAGCTACATTTTCTACAACGTTTTCGTCCTAAACATATTCTGGGCTTTATGTAGTGTGGTTGCTTATTGTGTATTGTTTTCTAGTTGGTTCATATTTTTATTAAACTGCAAAGTCCGTGGAGTAATGAGCTCTTTCAGACTCTATCAGTCTTTCGCCTAACAAATAAATTCGCCGAATTCTATGGAATACGAAGGTTCATTAACCTATTCCCAAGATCAATTCACTGCTAACGATCCCCAGCCAAAAGAATCCAGTACTAAAACACCCAACAGAGTTGTTTAAGAACTGTGTCTGCAAATTGTTACATTTCTTTAAGGTTTTCCTTTCAAAACATTTAACCCTTTAAACGCCGAGTTAAATCCTATCTACCATCTGCTGGCATTATTAGGAGATCACCATATTCTTCACGTTAGCAAGATAAGGGTTAAACTCATTAGACTTCTTCTTCCCGAGAGCCACATGCCCCACTCATATCATCATCATTTTTTTATTATGGTAATAAAATTTGTAAGATTGTAGGAGGTATTTAAATCCTCATTACGCAATTTTCATCATGATCTGTTCACTTTTCCGTTTTAGGTTCAAGTATAACCTAACATCATCTTCATTACCATCTTCCTTCATGGATTAGGTCGTTTGACCTGTTCCGGCATCGACGCATTGCCATCGTTTCCTGGGGCGTCCACGGTCTCTTCTTCCTCGAGGTTTGTAGTTGAGGGCGTGTTTCGGGAGTGGTGTGGTGTTGTCCATTCTTTCAAGGTGGCTGATCCAGTTTTGTCTGTATTTGAGTCTCACTTCTTGTATTCCACAGATATCTAGGTCTTTCCTTATGACTTCGCTTCTTATTTTATCCAGTCTTGTGTATCCCGCAACACTTCTTAGAAAGCACATCTCTGCAGCTTCTAGGCGAGTCATTGACTCCCTTCTAAAACATTATCAGTACTAAAAATGTATCTTTTTTCGACATGATGCTGTGTCGTCTTGTAGATTTACGCTTACTTTTTATGATAATTCGGCTTCCTTCAGCATCAGATTTAGATTGTGCTGTTTATCTAAACTAATAGTGGCGGTATCAGTTTTCTGCGGAACATGGGAACAGTCCACCCCGCTGCACACCCTCACAACTTCAGTTTTCTGCGGAACATGGGAACAGTCCACCCCGCTGCACACCCTCACAACTTAACAAATGGCTGCCTTCACAGTTAACCCAGTGTGAACGTGAAGTTTTTCGTGGAGTCCTAGGTGCTTTATTTAAGGTAATTAAAATGTGATCTGTGGAAGAGTGCTCATTATTTTTTACATTGCTTAACAAAGCTCTTTCAGCTGTGGAATTTAAGTAACTTCCAACGAGAGGAGAATAACTTACTGTTTGGAAGTAAGAATATGAAAGGAAGCGTTGGTCATCATACGGTTGCATGACATCACTGACCAGTGCGCAGTTAGGATACGTGTGAATCTGTTGCTATCTGTTGTGCGTCCTGAACACGATGTAGAATGTTACACCCACACCATTCTTCTCCGAAAGATTTTATTATTTGTATTATCATGCATTGATCCCAGATGTTTCAAAATCATGTAAATGGCTCAACTATAGTCTCTAAGCGTGAATTATAACTGCTAAATGCACAGCTGGTACTTCATTTTAAATTAGACGGGTGGCCGTGAATGAAGTACATGTACAGTACCGTGCAAAAACTGGGTGTCGCCAACTCCAGAGCATAGCATCACAGAAAATGCAGGGAAGTTGCAGCGATGTTTTTGAAGCTTTAAGAATAGTGGGGGTGGGAACTTGTGCGTGCTGTGGTGATTCCGACGGGCAGTCCTTTGTGTGAGTTAGAGGTTTCTGATATTTCTCTAGCTAAGTACCATCTCAGATTTAGAGTTTAGGGGCACAAGTATACGAAAGTAATTCTTTAACATTTATACCTAGTTTTTTTTCCTTCTTCTCCTTCTTCTTCTTCTTCTTCTTTTTCTTCGTTAATGCAAGAAGTACCACAGGTCTTGTTTTTCCTTTTCCGTTTCCAACTTCTGTGATTCGGATTGTGTAAGGTGTAGTGTACAATGATAGTATTCGACGTTGTTTCCGGTTTAATAGGTATTACTTTGGCTCTGTTATCATATTCTCATTTTACAATCGATTTCATACTTTTCATTTGGATTCTCTGTCATAAAGTTCTCCTAATAATGATTAAAGAACTGGAAGCTGCAGTGCTTATTCATTTTCATTTCCTCATAATCCAAATATCACTCCTACAATGTAATTTGGCTGAACTATTACACTCTATAGTCGCGTTAGAAAGTCTGTCTTTTTTTCTTTTTTTTTTTTTTTTACTTGTAAAGATTTCTTTCTTTATTCATTTAGTCTCGTATACGTAAGCAGTTTTGTTATGCATCTTTTTTAATAGATCAGGTTCATTATATCCAAGATACATGAATTTTAATACTTCGAAGTTTTGGAAGTTAAACTTGGGTTTATAATAAAGGGGGAATCAGAAATTGATTGCATTGCATTGATGAGATTTCTTAAACTATTTCCAGGAATGATTTTATGACAATAATATTACGTTAAAAAGTAAGAGATTCGCTTCGACATGAGAATAATGGAAGTAAAAAAATGTCAATTAAATTTAAATCAGAGTGTGTATAGAATGTAGCCTAGCCCATTACAAAAACTAGCATATGCCATGGAACACTTCTACCCTGCAGAAGAGGCTAGCAGTTTCTTCCGCGACGTTCAAAACTATGTAAGTGTTTGTAGGCTTCTTATTACCGGGGTCGGGAGTAATACATTTTAGAAGCCTCTTATTTTAATACCAGTCCGTTATATCAAATCTAATCAAAGTCATTCATACAATATTGTTTTAAAATACGACCATATACGGGAAAACAAGAAGATCTTTCATATATATTATGATGGAGTTGACAACAGCACCATACATTAACCAGTGCTACTGTCTAAAAGCACGCTATGAACTTGCCATGGTCTTTCCGACTCAACCGTGCCTTTCGTTACTGTTTATGGTCTTCACTTTCTGCTCATATTCGTAGCTAGTAGTTACGTAGAACAATGACGTATACAAAGACAGAATAAGAAAAAATCAATCCTTTATATAGTTCCTCAATCTATGAAGATATGTTTAATATGTAATATTCCATTCACTAATTCATCATGTCAACACAAACTTAAACTCTCGTCGTTGTCTTTACTGACATATACCTAATATGTAATTAGGACTTCACAGGTTTAGCTTGTGCAGTTTCGGCCTACATTTTAGATACCTTCGTGATGGCGATTGAAGCTGAAGAGGCTGCGTCATGATATAGACTACCTATCTCAAAATTCCTTTCCCATAGGACAGCACCGTGCCGCATACGCTCTTCCTTACTCCCACTGCGAGCCCTGAACATCGGAACGCTTTCGCCTCCCAGCTTATTCAACCTGAAGTTTGCGACTGCAGCAGACACCGAAATGCTGGGAAAAGCTGTACATACGAAGCGATTAAAATCCGATACTGGAAATTAAGATAAATATTGAAATGTCTGGCAGGAATCTAATGTGAGGCTTTCTTACCATTTCTGTAGGCTACTAAATTATGGCGTATGTTCTTACTAGCACGAATTTTCCTTAATGTTTTATACACCTACCATATTGCAAATGTGCTTCGGCCAATCACTGGGGCTTGAAGCTATAAGCGCCTTTGTTCCTTCCAGGAAACATCCTCTTTTGCTTTTGCTCTTTATTCGCTTTGAGACATTTTAACACTTCACTGGTTTTCTTGAAAGAAAATCACAACCACACGCTTCAGTCGCTTGAAGAATTTGAGACTTTGTCGTTATAAGGAATTTTCTTTTGGTATTTTGGCTTGTTGCGGAAGACGAAGAATATTGCGATATACAGGTTGCGTATTTCGTGATGGTAATACTAATCTTCCCTGCAGGTTTAGAAATGATAAACTTTGACATAAATATATCAGTGGTACAAGGCGCTATTTTTAAAGTAGCGTTTCAGAAATTCGGTAAAATTGAAAATGAATCTTTGTAGTATTTTACCTCAAAATTACACCAAAGTACAAGATCATGACGAGGATACGCGGTGGCGCAGTTGGTTGAGGCCCTGCGCTACAAGCCGGAAGGTCGCGGGTTCGATTCCCGATGGTGTCATAGGAATTTTTCATTGACATATTCCTTCCGGTCGCACTATGACCCTAGCGTTGACTGAATAATAGAATTGAGTACCAGAAATATTTCCTGGGGGGTAGAGTTACGTAGGGCTGACAAACTTAACAACTTCATGTGCCAATTTTCTTGAAATCCGGGAGCCTTAACCTCCTGGAACCCTGTAATGGAATTACTTTACCTTTATACGTTCATGACAATTATTTTTATTACTACATGACAGACACTGTCATTTATCTGAAGCGCACGTTCAGATTTTTTTTAAAATTGAATTTTTTCACATTACTGGTTTTTATGTGTTTATTAGGAGAACAGCAGGTTATTATTCCCCTAAATAAAATTAACCGAAATTTTATCGGAGATTTAGTATGTTTTCTGTGATATAGGGACTACATTTCTAAATGTTACTTATATGAATGTCGGGCTTAAAGTGGTCACCTTTAATATTAATTATCCCGTGCGTTGAAATTGTTGGTTTAATGTTAATTACGATTCAAATAGTTAATTCACTGTCTTGTGTGGGCTGCATCATGTCCCGTACTGAAGTTGTCATTACATGACACTGTTTTCTTGTTTTGCAAAAACGGAATTTATATCTTAAACTGTTATCATATATGTAGTCTAGCGGTTGGTATAAATGCTGTTGGCAGTAACACTGATATTGAAACTTGTTACACTGAATAAGACATCCGAAAGTGAAACTTACTCCGAAACTGCTGGTTGATTGAGATTTAATGTCGTGTAATAATGTATCTTAACCGTAAAAGTATTCTAAACCACAGTACCTTCTACAGCAAATTTCGGTGACATATTAGGCCACTACTAGAAAGGACATCTTATATGTAAGGATAAAATTTTATGGATTTCCATACACCGCAGAGGAACTCCTTTGAATAATAAAATGTTAATATGTGATGTTTCATTGGGTTTCATCCTGGCGATATATTCTACTTACACACTATGATTTGCCTCTTGTACTTCACAAGTTTGAGATTATGTATCATTAGCAACGTCTACTGTTATTTCGTTTTGCGTGATTATTCTTGAATTCAGTTTCCCTAGGTTACATTATGTCGAGGACAGGGAAGAATATGTTAAAACTTTTATAGGTAATTAAGCAAATACAAAAAATGAAATTTTATGGAGATTTAAAACTTTCACGGCTGTTAGCGTTTTGTTCATAGTTCTCCCGATTACGGTACCGTATTACAGCTTCAGAATTGGTTCCGACTATTACATATATTGTGGCATGCTAACAACCGAAAATTCCCTAATCATCTTGTGTTCAGTAATCAAAATTCTGCGCTAGGTTTGCGAAAACAAAAAGAGCATTTATTGAAAATAACTTTACTTTTTGCAACACTCTTTGGTTCAACTATTTTAAGACTTTGTAGTTAGAATATACAAAAGGAGAATTTTATTTTACTGTATAATTTTGTAAATTGCGCTGGAAAATTTTACTCTTCCTCTTTCTGGCTTAAACGTTCACAGGTCACATGATCTTGATGCATTATTATTTATTCCCTGGAGGCACTTAAGACCAAGATAAAGCATATATGAACGTTGGCGAACGTTGAGACTTTTACATCGAATAAAGCACAGTTGCCTGTGAGCTCTTTTTATACCTGTCACCTTTTGTTCTGTACAGTGCACACTGCATCCTGGTGTGAGACACTGCATAGTCTTGTATAAATTTACCGACGTTTCAGTAGAAAGGACTCTCTCACCCTTTTCTCCTGCAGAGGGGCCCTACGTTCCTCAGCAATTTGTCATATTTCTACCAGACTTCACGGTGTTACCTCTCAAACGTCCGTGTCTATTTTTTGTAGTCACCACCGTGAGAAGGAATAACACAACTTTCGGACTGTTCATAGATCGTAATAGCAGTTACTGTTATATAGCAACCGAATAAAAACTGTCAACTTTTTACTCCTATCAAAAACACAAGGCAGGAAGACAATGCCAAATACTTTCACTGTGCTGTGACCGTACGTGAGTCTGAAGATATAATCTGTCCCTGGAAACTCAGCCGTAACAAACAGCCTTAACTGCTGAGCTTTTGATACCCCAACGTAATTTTCGTCAGTGTCTTAAAGGCTCGTCTCATGTCTTTTGTTGAAAATTTGAACGCATTCCAGGACATGAATATTCATGTTTCTTTATACCAAACACTTCCAACGTCCAATGGTAATGAGCGATTAAAAACCACGACTTTGCTTGTATCCCACCCTGGTTCACCTGTGTTTACCTGACACCAACAGCAACATTTTCAAATTTCTGTAAGCACATTACTTGCGGTTCTACTTGTTCACAATATCCGCAGTTCGCACTTAAATTGTCTCTAAATGCAGGTGTAATTTCCGTCCAAAATTCCCCACTTACACCTTCCACAGCTACATCGTATCAAGCGGCAAGACGTTTGCTTGTTATCGCGCACTTGCTGACTCAATTTCAGATTAATTCGTTTGAGATTTGTCTGAGAAGAGATGCGGGTGAAGAAGGTTCCTTCAGTTTTCCTTTGCACGTCATATCTTCATAATGACGTACAGTACCCTTAACCAGGCAGCGCATCATTACATCATTAGGGTTTATGAGTTTCTGACGTCATTCCACTAAACCGGCTGGTCATGGAGTAATGAAGTTAAAGTTTACAACATTACCAGAAGTGTTTAGTTTAGCCTAGTTCTGTCCAATACCACACTTGGGCCGTCAGAAAATATTGATTGAAAATCGAAATGTATTTTCCAATCTAATTCATTAACAGATAATACGCTATACATCATTTAAATCAACTGATATTCTTTCTTGCTAAACAAAACACTCCTCGGTATAGCCATTCAGTGACCCAAGAGCATCCACCGTCATGTTCCAGTAGTTGCCAACTTGAGTTTTGGTTATAGAACTCTTAAATTTCTTTTTCAAGTTGTTGAGTAAAATTGTCTTCACTAAGTTACGTGACGAAGGTACCTCATCTGCGTAAATATTTACAGCAATTAAAAACAGTTTTTATTGAAAACTGTAGAAATTTGACAAACGCTGTGTGTACTTTCATTAAAATATAGTCGTCATCAAATGGGTTCTAATGTTCATTAGATTTAAGTATTGTTGGAAACTTCCTTCCTAACAATTAGCTACTGAATACGGTATTTGGGATTCTCACAAAGGTGTGGATGACGATTCAAGTATTCTGTGGCGTCTCGCCGCCGGTTCGTAGTATTAATTTACTGCCAGCAAAAGCTCTGTAATATTTTTCGAAAATTTGACTATTTATTATTGGAAACAAGCTCCTCACAGGACCTGATACCCCTTACAAACACTGTTCTTAATTACTGATTTTCAAATAGCGTGTCCGTCGACGTTCCACTCACAGCATGTAAGAACGGTTTCCCAGAATACTGTAACAGCATGTATTTTTATTTTATCCTTAATCGTATCAGGCTATGAGCAATATATTACAGTGGAAAGCCTACATTATTCTACAGAAACATCTTCCGATCGGAGATGTTCATAATGTATACCACTTTAGCCATAACACAATATAAAACACTGAACAACGAGTGTATAATATGGTAAGACAGCCATTGCGGGGTGAAAAACGCGTGTCGATGTGTGTGTGTGTGTGTGTGTGTGTATGTGTGTGTGTGTGAGGGGACACCCGCGCGTCCACCGTACTAATGAAGCGCCTATTCTTCTCCCGGGTTTTTATCAACAAATGAACTGATTATATAGTACGCTAACTCAGTGGTATATTATTTTGTCCAGAGTTACATTTGTACTGCCTTGGTACCCCGTCTTACTCGTGTTACGCTCTAAATGTTGTCATGAAACAAAATATCTTTCGGCAGGAATTCCTTCTCACAGACAAACTGTCTGTATTCATTTATCAACAGCACCGGACAGGAAGGAGTTGGAGATATTAGATGAAAAGATTTTATACAGACCGTTGTATAAATAGCCTTTATTGTGTGTTGGTTTAAGGATTGTTCAAAGTAAAAAATAAATCTTCAAGACAGATTTGCAGTAGACAGCATCCTGTATCTGGATACGTCGTTCTTGAAAAACCTGAGATTCTTACTTTCATGTCGATAGGGATTCCATTTTCCTGAAATGTTGCACAATATCCTCTGGTTAGTTGCTTCTGCCATTTCAAAGAAAGTAGTGCCTTCAATTTGAAGAGTAAATGATTCTTGGACCACTTGAATCTTGAAAATGAATGGGGTCTTTCTTCACTTTGACTGTCAAAATTGGAGACACAACATTTCTTCGAAACGTATCGAATCTCTAACCCAACGGCCAAGCGTCACATTGCCGAAGACCTGAATTTTTTTACACGTGACTTTTTGTATCACTAGTTCTTTGGTTCATTCTTTAATTCATTCATTCTTTTACATAACCTTTCAGTCGACTCTTAGAAGGGTGAAGTTTATAGGAAGTGCATGTGACCAAATTTGGCCTCTGTTTTAAAAAAAATAAAGTTTATGTCCATTGTAAATTCCTCCAGCTCCTAGCGTTCAGGTTTTGGGGAAGTAACCACTGTTTGTTGTGACAGTCGTAAGAAATAACTTGCGTGAGGAAGTGCTGAATTTCAAATCTTACAAGTTGTAGTACGTATAGTTAGCACAGGCTTTTAGGCGTTTAAACTACAGGCTGGTGGTCATATCTCAGAATCGCTTATCTATAAAATGGACATATGCGTAAATATGAGTGTTCTGGCTAAAATTTGTCTAGAAAGGTTTCTTCGAAATCTTCCACGTTGATCTGTAGAGACTGCTTACACTACAAATATTCGTATTGCAACTGTGTTGCAAATACATTTGCAATTCGTGAGGCGATTAGGGGACCCGTTTACAACGGATGGGAGTAATGGCCGAGTTAGACAGGTAAGAGTTCATTTCAGGTTCTAAATGTTTGACACCCAACACCGTGCATTTTTAGTAGTCAAGGTGTCGTGCTTGTCAAACCTTCTGTATTAACTCTGAGAAATTGAACACCCATGAATGAAAGATACGTGCTTGATGTTCCGCCTTGTATTTACAAAGGAAGTCTCTCTGACAACAATGAATTCGCAAACTCAAGGCTCGGTAGGATCACCAGTGACAGAGGTCATTGTCACCTCTAACAGTTTCGAAAAAAACTGGATTTTGGCCAAAGTTATGAGCCACATAAGTAGTCTTATTCTTGTCAAAAATCTCAATGAATTAGGCATAGGAGAGTATGAGGTCATTAACTTCTAAATGATCTGAGTGTGCAGCGGGTAGGAATATCTTCTGTGTACAAATTAACCGACAGAATATCAAGGGGAGGATTTCTATCTGTAAATATTAATAGGTATTCACAAAATAAATTTATGTCAGAGGCGAAAGTATTTGTTTGGAAAAAAGTCTTTGTGTACTGATGTCTGGATATTTTGGGATCTGGAGATAAGTGTACGACGCTAGCTGGGAAATTCGAGAATTAATTATCCATTGAAGAGTGTCATACCCCAGAAGCAAGGATACCTTAGGTATATACTGCTTAAAAATCTAAAACTTCTTATGATAATTATTAGTGAAAACTGTTAATTTGCTGCTCACAACGTGACTTAAATCGCTGAGTCTCCGTTTACATTTAACTTGTATATATGTGTGTATTTATTTAAGTGAGCCATCGTCTTTTAATAAGCACATCCCTGTAATTTCTACTCAGAACAGCTCAAGAGGAAAAGATAAGCTGAAGACAAATAAACTGTTCTATATTGTTGGAATTTAAATCTTCAAAGGCGGTGAAGATAAATCTTTACGTGTAATACCCTGTTGTATGACATGAACATCTTCCTCACTGCTGAAGATTTAGTTCGTGACATTGTGACATTGTGACATTGTGACATTGTAGCGCTTTGTTGACATAATTATGGGGAAAATTTTTCTCTATCTCTAGATTATAACTTTGGTTTTATGAACTGGAAACAACGGCAGCACATTCCTCTTGATTGTTCGTAACCACCGTCTGTACGCAACGTCGCACTAATAGATCTTAAACCTGTGGTAGCACCAAAAAATGTACAATTCCACAATCTGTGTATTTTTCTATTATTAATTAGCTCTTACATGTTTCGACATTATCGCCATCTTCAGAGAGTTTCGCCAACATTTCTTTAAAATGTATATCATTATATTATTTACAATAAATATGCTTTGGTTTTGAGGCCAATTGTTCATACTGAGGTTAACATTGTAATATTAACTACGATTGACATAACAATACATGTATATATTTTTTGTAAATTATTTATTGCTGTACAATTTTAAAAAATTGTGTAAGCTCCCTGAAGATGGTACAATGCCGAAACAAGTACGAGCTAATTTCTGTTATGTATAGCCAACAATTACACAAAGTATTTATTAACACATATTTGTTCGTAAAACTAAACATGTTTCGATACTTATGTATCATCATAAGGGAGCTGTTCTTATGTTGAAGTTACAAGTCAATTTAATGTAAATGATTGTTACATGCAGGTGTTACAATTTAAAGATTAAAACATTAAGATCTTGTAAAATAAAGCAAGAAGATACACTTCTTAAGTTGTTTACTTAAGTGGCTTTGTATACAAATATCTATGTCCGGTTTTACATCCTCGTGGTCGCCAAAGCAGATAATAGCAGAACTACGGTGCAACAATTTTAATTATGTAAACAACTTTAGGAGTGTATAAATTTGTTGTATTTTACGAGGTTCTAATGTTTTAATCTTTTAATTTGTAAAACCTGCTTGTAATAAAAATTATATTCAGTTGGCTTGTAACTTTAGCATGCGAACAGCTCCCTTGTAATGATACTTACGTATCGAAATGTGTTGGAGTTATAAGAAATAAACAAGTGTTAATAAATTCTTTGTGTGTTTGTTGGTTACACATCACAGAAGTCTACAAAATGTACGATATACGTAGCGTCAACATGTATGAGATAAGTAATGGAAAATACATAGATTGTGGAAATGTGTATTTGTTGGTGGTACCAAAGTTTAATACGTCATAATGCACGGATTGAACGGCGTAAAACTAATATAGTTTATTCATCTGTATTTATTAACACAGCCCTTTCATTAAGAATTGAAAGGAACAAAACCCTGAAAGAAATATATAATTAAAATTAGAGAACAAAAGAAATTCCCCGATATGGTAATATTAAGCGTAAACCTCTCAAAATAAAATCTTAATTACATATTCTATGGAAATTACAATTCAGGATGTCGTTACATGTAGCCTAGCCATCCAGTCTTTTCCTCATAAAGCCCTAGTACGAAAATGTCTCAGACTGGCTCATTAAAGAATTGTGGTGAATTTTTTTTAACTCGTCAGGGCCGCATCTGCAGTATATAACACCACTTTCCCCCGTTTTTTCTGCCTTCAATATTAAATATGGCCACATTCCCTTTTCTCTTTTCCCTCAAAACACACTGCCTACTTTTCGTGCTCTTTCTCTCCTTAGAAAGGGTAAATTAATCCATGGAGCTTTTATCAACTAAGCTTTTACAGACTTCCCTGCCTTATTAAATTCACGTGCAAAAACATTCCTTTTATGTTTCGGGTCGTAGGGAAAGAACGTGTTACAAGGGAGAAGGTTAGGGTTGGGGTGGAGGCTGTGTGCTTTGTCTTTCCATGCTTTGCCTTTTCGTCCGGTTTCTTTACAATCGTACAAAGTCTGAGTTTACCGCCTTTACTGTGATCAGAAAAAGAGATGACTTACAGCCGAGTCTTTACGGACTTAAACTCACTATCAAGGACACTTTAATATGTAATTACCTAAGATTAGAAACCCAGTCATACATATCTTCCACCATTAGTTGCACGAGTCATTAATTCATCCGTATTTTACAGATCGACGATGCAGTCTAAGTTATCTGAGTCGTGTAACATCTGAGTTACCCGGTAGGATCACTTTATGGGATTAATTCGTTTGTTTTTACGACACTATTTCCACTGAATACGTTGTATGACTTCGAAACGTTTAATGACACGTGGTCCACAAATTGTTTGGGCTTTGGATGGCTCATTCAGTACAATGACTATGCCTAGGCTACCGGCAGAACGACCAGGGGACGACAGTTATATTCCCGGCACACACGAGAGATTTTTCTCATAACCTTCTTGCTCTTACAGGCTCTGGGGCTCACCAGGCCTTCTCTCTAATGGCTGCTGAAGGTCCTCTCCCCAGAGGTAAAGCGGCCAAGCGAGAAGCTGGGCAATCACCTCCATTTAGTGTCGCGGTTAAAGCTTACGGTTATACATCGTCCCCTCCGAATGCCTTCGTAGCCCACTGCCTAATTAAGCATAAGAAAAACTTTATCGTGTAATCTTATCTTCTACAGAGTGCATTAAATTAATTTGTAATGGGTGGTAAAGAATTTGTTTAAATTTTTATTGAGGTTATATACTGAAATATATCTGTATGTAAGCAGATCGGAATTCCAGTAGATTATTCCAAATTTTCACTAGTTTCTCACACTCATTTAACCTTTTGGCGCCGGAATTATTTTTTTTTAATTTTAGCACGCCTTGTATATAAAATGTGAATAATACAGGAACCAAATACGTTAGAATTATGAAACAAACTGCATTTTGAAGAGAAAACAACGGAGAGTATACACCATGTTTAAAATATTCAGTACCTATATTTGTTGAATAAATATATAAAATGCAACTTTAGAGGTTAGCG
>Ga0131853_10009707_pt1 | contig 17604 bp, 18 predicted proteins | sample TergutLab28metaG_FD_92764 | JGI IMG/M metagenome (GOLD analysis project Ga0131853, IMG submission 92764) | Labiotermes labralis P1 segment gut microbial communities from Petit-Saut dam, French Guiana - Lab288 P1 (version 2) (version 2) | ecosystem: Host-associated > Arthropoda: Insects >... | reverse complement strand
GTTGGTGCGAAGCCCACCACCTCGACCCATGGGCCAGGGGCGGCCACACCTCCCTCGACCGCGGAGCACTGCTCTGCGCACACCACCACCACCGCGCCCACGACCCCGCCTACGACCACACCCGCCTGGCCAACGGCCAGATCCGATTCCACCGACGAACATGAGCACGGCGCAGATGAAGGCGACGCGGCTCCGACCATCCACAGGCGCGCGGGCCAGGGCACACGAATTTTCCGTCGCACAACCCATTTCGCCGCACCTAGTCTCGTGCGTCGGCCGCGACGTGTGCCTCCGCTCACGAGACACCCCACGCGGCCAATGACGAGACCCATCACGACAACATCCACACGAGAAAGGCACCGACGCAGGACAACGCCATGAAGCAGATCTCCCCGACGCTCATCAGTTGGGCGTCCATCCTCGAGGACAACACCCGCGAGCAGGCAGAGGTGACGGCCACGATGCCGTTCATCTTCCCGCACCTCGCGCTGATGCCCGACGCCCACCTCGGCCTCGGCGCGACCGTCGGATCGGTGATCCCGACCCTCGGCGCCATCATGCCGGCCGCCGTCGGCGTCGACATCGGCTGCGGAATGATCGCCGTGCGCACCCAGTACGTCGCCGACCAGCTGCCTGCGGAGCGTCGCGGGCTCCGCGAGGCCATCGAGCGCGCCGTACCGCTCAGCGCAGGCGCGAAGAACCGCAAGGTCAGCCGCACGCACACCGAGCAGCGCCTCGAGGAACTCACCGGCCTGGCCGACCAGGCCGGCTTCGACCCGGCCGCCTACGCCAAGGACTGGCAGCTCCAGTTGGGCACCCTCGGCTCGGGCAACCACTTCATCGAGGTCACCGTCGACGAGCAGCAGCAGGTGTGGCTCTTCCTGCACTCCGGCAGCCGCGGCGTGGGCAACCGCATCGCTCAGCACCACATCCGGGTGGCGCAGGAGCAGTGCAAGCAGTGGTGGATCCAGCTGCCGCACCGCGATCTGGCCTACCTCGCGGAGGGCACGCCGCAGTTCGACGCCTACCTCACCCAGATGCGGTGGGCGCAGCACTACGCCCTGCTCAACCGCGAGGAGATGATGGACCGCGTCCAGCGACAGTTCGAGGAGTGGATCGGTGCACCCGTGGAGCGGCATGAGGAGATCAACTGCCACCACAACTACACCGAGCAGGAGCGACACTTCGGCAAGACCGTCTGGCTCTCGCGGAAGGGCGCGATCAACGCCGAGGTGGGCCGCCCTGGTCTGATCCCGGGCAGCATGGGCACCGCGTCGTACGTCGTGGAGGGGCGCGGCAACAAGGTGGCGCTCAACTCGGCGCCCCATGGGGCCGGCCGCGAGTACTCGCGCTCGGCCGCTCGGAGGACTTTCACGCACGACCAGCTCCGCACGGCGATGGCGGGCATCGAGTTCCGCGACACCGACGCCTTCCTCGACGAGATCCCCGCGGCGTACAAGGACATCGATCGGGTGATGGCCGACGCGGCCGAGCTCGTGCAGGTCCGGCACACCCTGCGGCAGATCGTCAACGTCAAGGGGGACTGAGCGCGGCAGAGCCCGCGATGACCAGCATCGCGGGCTCCGCCTGCGGGGCGGCCGTGGCGGCCGTGACGGCCGTGACGGCTCAGCGTCTGATCAGGCGTGCGAGTACGCGACGACCTTCGTGCCGTCGAAGCACTTGTCCCCGGCGACGGCGGACGGGAAGGAGTACTGCTTCAACTGCGCGCATCCCGGGGTGTCCTGTGCGGCGATGACGGGCTTCCAGGTCCCATGGACGACCGACCAGTACTCGTTGACGCCACCACCGACGTCCTTGCACTTCGAGCCGTGCGCACGGGAGGGGTCATCGTTCGCGGCCGTGAACGCGAAGCCCGCGGCGCTGACCTTCATCACCGTCTCCACGGGTACCTCACGGCAACCAGCCTCCCCGCCGATCCGAGCCCACTCCTTGGTCAGGGCGGCCCGGAGGCCATGGACGAACCCCGCCGGGGCGCCCGGCAGCGCGTTCGCCTTCACCGGCAGCCGCACCTCTCGGCCGTGAGCGCCGTAGGTGAGCACCTTCGCCGGTCCACCGGCCCCGCCATGCGCCGCGGCCACCGTCGGTGTGACGGTCGTGGACGAGGTGCTGGTGGTCATCGTCTGCGGCGAACCGCCGGCGTCGATCCCCGTGGCCACCGTCGCTCCGCACGCGACCATCGCGGGCAGTGCGATCAGGGCCGCGGCAGACGTCGCCAGGGAAGTCGAGATGAACCTCATGTCGTCGATACCTTTCTTCGTTCGATTGGTCTGGTTGAGCGATCTCGGCTGTGGAGCTCGTTCCCGCGATCCCACATCCGGCCGTGGCGGAGCCAGGCGCGACCAACGCTCACATCGATCCAGTCGCGCGTGCCCCCACGAAATCGCAGCTCCGGCACGAGCCCACCGCACCGATGCGGCGCCGCCGTCGGAGCGCTATCAACGCGCCGGCCACACGTCGACGATGTCGCCGGGACCGACGCCGAGAGCCCTCTCGAGATCGCCCGGCGAGACGTCGCGGAAGAACACCGACACCGCGATGCAGATGTCCGCCCAGTAGCCGCGCAGGGTCGCCTCGGAGAGATACATGGTGCGCGCCAGCTCTGCATAGGTCAGGCCTCGGGCACGGCCGGCCAGCAGCTCGCGCTGACGGGGGCAGACGAGAGTCACACTGCGCCGGCGAACCAGCACCTCGACCAGCCCGACCAACGACATCGGGATCACGACCTCACCCGCGGCCACCCGGAGGAACGAGCGCTCGGCCGCGACCACCCCCGCTGCCTTGGACACCACGCCGTCCGCGCCGGCGGCCAGACACGCGGCGAGCACGAACCGACGCTCCTCCTGCGTGTAGACGCACACGCGATACCCCGCCGCCTTCAGCGACCGAATGACGGAGATTCCCTGCCGCGCCGTCGGCTGGGCATCGTTGACGAGGTGGAGGTCGAGTACGACGAGATCCGCGGGACGTGACTCCCCCAGGAGTGCGTCGGCCTCTGGATAGGCCGCCACGAACTCGATGCTCGGCATGAGCAGGGGCAGCGACTCCCTCATGACCGGCATGTCGTCCACGATGAGCGCGCGGATCATTCCGTGGTCCCCACGGTCGTCCCCCGCGGTCCCGGCAGCGGCCCCGGCAGTGAACCCGGCAGTGAGCCCGGCAGCGAACCCGTGAGCGAACCCGTGAGCGTCACCGTCGTACCCAAGCCCCGGGTCGAGCTGATCGCCGTGCGGATGCCCTGCTCGGCCAGCGCCGCGATCACGACGTACTGCAGGCCGACACCCAGGTCGGTGTGGGCAACGTCGAAGCCGACCCCGTCGTCGTGCACGGTCACGGTCCAGGCACGCTCGTCCATGTCGGCGTGGACCACCGTGCTCCCCGCCGCAGCGTGAAGTCGCACGTTGAGCAACAGCGAGGTCAGGGCCCTCTCCAACGCGATCGCGTGGATGTGTGCCACCTGCAGATCGCCGATCAGATCGAGCACTACCCGCGGCGCGAGATCCGGGAACGACCGCGCTGCCGAGCAGATGACGTCGTGGAGCGGTACGGCGGAGACGCCGCACGCGATCGTCGCGGCCTGCTGCCCGCGGAGGTAGCTGCGCACCCGATGGACCTCCGCCCGAGCCTGGGTCTGGACGGCCCTCCGGGTGACGGGGTCGAGATCGGCCTCGGCCAGCAGGCCGAGCACCGCGACTCCGTTGTGGAAGGCGGCGCCGGCACGGCGTACCTCCTCCGCCACCGCCGCGTGCCGCGCGTGGTCGGCCTCCAGGGCAAGCCCACGGAGGAAGCGAGCCATCGCCGCGGCGATCACACCGAGGGCCGTGACCGTGAGGAAGTCACCGACCACGGTCGACGCGACGTCCCAGCTCAGTGCAGACCAGACGTAGGCGAGCTTGCCGAGCACGACGCCCGCAAGCCCCACAGCCCAGGCGCGCAGTGACGTACACGATGACGTCGCGATCACGACGCTGAGCGCATATCCAGGCTCGAATCCGACCCAGGTGCCGATCCGCTGGTCCACCGGGACGGTCCACGCGCCGGCCACGAGAAGAGCCACCGCGATGCCGGCGTCGATCACGGCCTCTCGGGCGGGCAGCGGACGCGCGCGGGTCACCGCACGCGCGACGAAGGCGAGCGCCGCAGCCGTCGCCACTGCCCAGGTTGCCAGCGTGACCGCGGGACGGTCCGAGGTGTCGTAGGCGAGCTTCGCCGACGGCATCATGTCCAGCAGCGTCGAGAGTCGCACCGCGGACGCGAGGAGCACCATGATCCGCTCGGCTCGCGCAACCGCGCTGACCGACGACCCAGGGCCGAGCAGGCGGAGGCCGCCACGCATCATGTGTTGCTCCGAGAAGTTCTGAACATCGGCGACGTCGGGAGGAAGGCAAGGGAGGAAGGCAGGCGCAGAAGGCGCCGGAAACGCGGGCGGGGGAACGAACTGCGGCAAGTAACGCACGCGAGTACGCCGGCTGTCTTGGTCTCTCGGCCCGAAACCGTGCCCGAACTTTGTGCCCGGGGGCCTGACACGGGTCGCTACAGACTGAGCCCGCTCACCGGTACCGCGGCAGTCCATCCCTCGGCATCGATTGCCTCGGGCCAGCGCCCGCCGCCTACGCTTGTCCCATGAAGGTGCTGCTTCTCGAGAACATCCACCCCGTCGCCGTCGCTGCCCTCGAGGCGGCCGGTTTCGAGGTCGAGCTCCGGACGGCCTCCATGTCCGAGGACGAGCTCGTCGCAGCCCTGCCCGGGGTCACCCTGCTCGGCATCAGGTCCAACACCCACATCACGGCGCGGGTGCTCGACGCCGCCAAGGATCTCGAGGCCATCGGCTGCTTCTGCATCGGCACGAACCAGGTCGACCTCGTCGCCGCAGCCGAGCGCGGGGTCGCGGTCTTCAACGCGCCGTACTCGAACACGCGCAGCGTCGTCGAGCTCGTCATCGCCGAGATCATCGTGCTGGCCCGCCGGCTGGCGGAGAAGAACCAGCGCATGCACGACGGCGTCTGGGACAAGTCGGCCAAGGGCAGCCACGAGGTCCGCGGTCGCACTCTCGGCATCGTCGGCTACGGCAACATCGGCACGCAGCTGTCGAACCTCGCCGAGGCGATGGGCATGTACGTCATCTTCTACGACACCGCCGACCGCCTCGCCCACGGCAACGCCCGCCGGATGCCGAGCCTGGACGCGCTGCTCGCCGAGGCCGACGTGGTCTCGATCCACATCGACGGCCGCCCGGGCAACGCCGGCATGTTCGGCGACGAGCAGTTCAAGAAGATGAAGCCCCGCAGCTTCTTCATCAACGCCGCTCGTGGCTTCGTCGTCGACACCGCCGCGCTGCGCGAGCACATCATCTCGGGCCACGTCGCCGGCGCCGCGCTCGACGTCTTCCCGATCGAGCCCAAGGCGCAGGGCGACCAGTTCGAGAACCCGCTGCGCGGCCTCGACAACGTCATCCTGACCCCGCACGTCGGCGGCTCCACGCAGGAGGCGCAGGAGGAGATCGGCTACTTCGTCTCCGGCAAGCTGAAGACGTTCCAGCTCGAGGGCTCCTCCGCGCTCTCGGTCAACCTCCCGGCCGTCCAGCCGCCGCCGCTGACCTCGGGCGAGCGCATCGCCTACCTGCACGTCAACGTGCCGGGGGTCCTCGCCGAGGTGAACAACATCCTCGCCGCCGAGGGCGCCAACGTCACCGGTCAGTACCTCGCCACCCTCGGCGAGAAGGGGTACGTCGTGACCGACCTCGCCGAGCCGGTGCCCGACGCCGCGCTCGCCAAGCTCCAGGCCTCGCCGCACACGATCTGGCTGCGCACGTATCAGGGCTGATCCTCGCGGGCTTGGTCCTCGCGGACTGATCGGCACGGACTGATCGGCACGGACTGGTCGGCACGGACTGGCCGACAACAACTGGTCGGCAATCAGCCGATCGGCGGTGAGGTCGTCGCCCCTCCGGGGGTTTCGGTGGCCCCCGGGCTGGGCGGCGCCGAGGGACTGGTGCCGCCCGCCGTCGGCGAGCCGGTCGGCGTACTCGGTGGCGTGGTCGGCGTCCCGGTCGGTGTCCCGGTCGGCGACGGAGAGCCGGTCGCGTGTGGCGGCGTCGGCGAGGGATGTGCGGTCGGCGAGGACGTCGGGGAATGCTCGGTCGGCGAGGGCGTCGGAGTCGGGGTTGGGGTCGGGGTGCTGACCGTACTCGCCGGTGGGGCCGGCGTGGGGGTCTCCGCCACCGACGGCGGGCGTACCCAGAGGTAGAGCACCGTGGCCGCCACGAAGACCAGGCCGAACACGGCGGTCGACATTCTGGGGAGGTTCGCGCGGACCACCGCCGGCATCCTGAGCGCGGGTCGGAGCCTCATGCGGTGCCCGTCGACGCGCCGGTGCTGATCTCGGCATGGAGGTTGATGCCCTCGGAGCGCAGCGTTCTTGTGATGAGGACGCGCATCGACCGGCCCACCTCGAACTGTCTGCCGGGCAGCGTGCGCGCCACGACCCTGACCTGGAACTGGTCGACCTGGAGCGACTCCACCCCCATCACCGCGGGCGTGTCGAGCAGCAACGGGTGCAGGTGAGCGTCCGCGAACGCCGCCTCGCACGCCTGCCGCAGGACGGCGAGGACATGGTTCACATCGACCGCGACCGGCACGGGTACGTCGATCACCGCACGCGCCCAGTCGCGGGACAGGTTGGTCACCTGCGAGATCTGCCCGTTCGGCGTCATCACGACCTCGCCGGTCGTCGTACGCACGGTGGTGACCCGGAGACTGACGTTCTCGACGGTCCCCAACACCGCGGGTACGCCGAGGCCGGGCACCGAGATGCGGACCAGGTCGCCGAAGCCGTACTGCCTCTCGGCCACGAGGAAGAAGCCGGCCAGCAGGTCGGAGACGATGCGCTGGGCGCCGAAGCCGAAGGCGACGCCCGCGACGGTGGCGACCGGGATGAAGGCGGTCAGCGAGATCCCGACCCGTTGGATGATCGAGAGGCAGGCGACGATGTAGACCACCACGACCAGCGTCCAGGTGACCACCTGGGTGACCGCCCGTCGGTGCTTGGAGTCCTCCGAGCGCACGAGCGAGCCGCTGCTCTCGCGCAGGCTCTCCGCGTGCTCGGCCATCTTCGCGCTGGCCCAGCGGATGAACCGGGCGAGGAGCACCGACCCGGAGGCGAGCATCACGATCTCGAGCCCACTGCCGCGCACCCACACTCCGAAGTCGTGGAACGGTGCGCGTGCCGCGAGGACGAACATGTACTGCATGCTGCCACGCAGGGTGCCAACACTGGGAGGCGCATCCGGGTCTTCGGCCGGATCGGCTCGCGGCGCGAGCGGCGATCCGGTCTAATAGCCCGCATGGAGTCGCCTCAACATTGGCCGCTGCCCGAGGCAGCGGACCTGCGCGACGAGCTCTGGGCGGCGTACGCCGACGGAAGCCGTCACTACCACGACACCCGCCATCTCACCGAGGTCCTGGAGCGTCTCGACGAACTCGCCGGCGCCGGCGTGCCGTTCGACCGCGAGCCGGTGGTCCTGGCCGCCTGGTTCCACGACGCCGTCTACGACGGTGAGCGCGACGCCGAGGAGCGCAGCGCAGCCTGGGCCGAGGACGCCCTGGCGCCGCGGTGCCCACCGACGCTGATCCACGAGGTCGCGCGTCTCGTCCGCCTCACCGAACGGCACGACCCGGACGATGCCGACCAGAACGGAGCCGCCCTCTCCGACGCCGACCTGGCGATCCTGGCCGCTGACGGCGCTCGATACGACGAGTACGCCGCCGCCGTCCGCACCGAGTACGCCCATCTTGGAGCCGACGAGTTCCGGGCGGGACGCCAGCAGGTGCTGGACAGCCTGTTGGACCGCGAGCGGCTCTTCCGAACGGCCTACGCCCGTGCGCAGTGGGAGGACGCCGCCCGCGCGAACCTGATCCGGGAGCTGGGAGCGCTCAGCAAGCCTGCGTAGCCAGCGCCGGCATAGGCGGCGCCGGCATAGATAACGAAACGGTCACGGTCTGATCACGGCCCGTTATCGAAGGGTCTTGCGGCGCCGCAGGCCAGCGGCGATCAGGCGCGCAACCAGTTCGCGGGACGTCACCGGCGTGGCACCGGCGGCCACCACGGCACCGTACCTGTCGGCGGGCACATCGTAGTGATCGCGGTCGAAGCCCCGGGCCGGAATGCCGATCGTCCGCGCGAAGACATGCAGTTCGTCGTACGACGCGTCGCTGGCCAGGTGCGACCACAGCCGCCCGTGGCCGGGCGCGTTGGGCGGGTCGATCAGGATCACCGGGCCATTGTGCCGGTCGCCAGCGCTGGTCATCAGTACGGGGAGCAGGGTTTGGGCCGTGAGCGAGGATGGGCCTGATGGACACCGTGCTCGACGCCCGCGCCCGCGTGCTGAACGACCTCAACGCGCGCGGCCTCGCTACCGCCGAGGCCGTCTCGATCCTCGAAGAGGCGTGCTCCGAGCGCGCGTGGTGGGCCGAGCAGTGGCCCGAGGGCCGGGTCTACGTCGCCGGCCTCGTCGCCCAGGACGTCCAGGACGCCCTCTTCGACTCCGCTACCCGGTGGCCGCTCTGCAACGCGTGCGACGGCGACATGCCGCTGCACTCGCTCACCCTCTCCCCCGACCTGGGCGGGCCCGACCCGGTCTGGGTCTGCGAGGAGAGCGGCCAGCTCGTCGCACCGCTGGGCGGGCTCTGAGTAGACCTCAGGGCGGGCGGCCCGACCCGTCAGGCCTGTTCGCCGAGCTGCATCCGGAAGGTGTAGCGGTCCGGGCGGTACGTCGTACGGGAGACCTCGACCACTCGATCGCCGGCGAAAGCGCGCCGCTGCTGTCGCAGCACCGGGGCGCCGACCACGATGTCGAGGTGCTTCGCCTCGTCCATCGTCGCGGTGTCGGCCGAGACTGCGTCCTCGACCCAGGTCGGCCGGAGCCCGCGCGCCGCCAGTTCGTCGTACAGGCTCGAGGGCAGCGCGCTGCCGAGGAACCCCGGCATCATCAGCTCGACCAGGTAGACGTCCTGGAGACACACGACATGACCCTCGGTGTTGCGCAGCCGCCGCCAGTGCACGACGTTGTCGCCCTCGGGAATGTTGAGGGCGCGCGCGACGCCGGGGCCGGCCTGCTCGCGACGCGCGAGCAGGGTCGCCGACTCGACGCTCAGGCCGCGGCGGCGCATGTCGTCGCTGAAGCCGCTGACAGCGGAGTGGGTACGGCGCGGCCGCGCGACGAACGTGCCGCGGCCCGGGACCCGCTCCAGCAGCCCCTCGACCACGAGGGCGTCCATGGCCTGGCGTACAGTCATCCGGGCGACCCCGAACCGGTGCACCAGTTCGCGCTCCGACGGTGCCGGCGAACCTGGAGCCCCACCGGCCACCAGCGAGCGGACATACTCGCGTACCTGGACATGCTTGAGCGCGCCACGATCGACCGCGCTCCCCTCACTCATGGTGGTCACGATAGGTCGCGGCAGCCGTGGGCGTCTCGAAAACGCGACAGCTCATAGGTTCGAACACTCTTTCGATCGATGACGTAGGCTGGGAGAATGGACTTCCAGGCCACCCTCTTCGGCTCCGCCGAGGCACCCGTGAACGACGCGTCGAGCAACGACGGGTTCGGCAACGACGGGTTCGGCAACCAGGGCTTCGAGCGGCTCGTCCTCACCCGTGGCGCCTGGGTCGACGTACGCCGCGACTGGCTGCCCGACGCCGACGACGTCTTCCGCACCATGGTCGAGACCGTCCCGTGGCGCGCCGAGCGGCGCGAGATGTACGACCGGATGGTCGATGTGCCTCGACTGGTCTGCTTCTACGGCGCCGGCGACGAGCTCCCCCACGGCGCGCTGGTGCGCGCGAGAGACGCGCTGACCGCGCACTATCGCGACGAGCTCGGCGAGCCGTTCGTGACCGCGGGGTGCTGCTACTACCGCGATGGCAAGGACTCCGTGGCCTGGCACGGCGACCGCATCGGCCGCTCGCGCACCGAGGACACGATGGTTGCCATCGTCTCCCTCGGCGACCCACGGCGCCTCATGCTGCGACCCGGAGGCGGCGGCGAGTCGGTCAGCATCGAGATGGGCCACGGCGACCTGCTGGTCATGGGCGGCAGCTGCCAGCGCACCTGGGAACACTGCGTGCCGAAGGTCGCGCATGCGGGACCCCGCCTGTCGGTGCAGTACCGGCCGCGCGGCGTCCTGTAGCGGCGGAGCCCGCCTCGGCGGCGGGCACCCTAAACGATTCGCCGGACGAAGGGCTCAGGCCGGAGAATGCGTCCCGATGTCCACGATCCTGACGCCCGCCCCGCCGACGCTCCGATCCTTCTGGCACGACCTCCCGCGGGAGGGGCGCCTCCTGCTCTCGATCGTTGCGATCGAATTCATCGGCACCGGCCTGGTGCTGCCCTTCGCGGTCGTCTATCTCCACCAGGTCCGCGGGTTCTCGCTCGGCACCAGCGGCGCCCTGCTGGCGATCCCGCCGCTTCTCGGGTTCGCGATCGTCGGGCCCGGTGGCGCGCTCATCGACCGGATCGGCGCGCGCCGCGTGCTGCTGGCCACGTTGCTGCTGGTGATGGCGGGCGAGGCGGTGCTCTCGATGGCCTCGCACGTCTGGATCGCGGCGCTCGGGCTGGTTCTCGCCGGCCTGGGGCAGGGGTTGGCGTGGCCGTCCTCGCAGACGCTGGTCGCCTCGGTGATCCCGGACGGCCAGCGTCAGCGCTACTTCGGCGTGAACTTCACGCTGCTCAACCTGGGGATCGGCATCGGGGGCATCGTCGGTGGTGTTTTCGTCGACGTGCACCACCTGTGGACGTTCCAGAGCATCTACCTCGCTGACGCCGTCAGCTACGTGCCCGCATTCGTACTGCTCCTCGTGCCGCTGCGCCACGTCGCCGGCCGCCCCGAACACCATCCGGACGTGCCGAAGGCGAGCTATCGGGAGGTGCTGCGGCGGCCCGCGGTGCCGACGCTGCTGCTGCTCACGTTCTGCTCCGCCTTCGTCGGGTATGCCCAGCTGAACACCGGCATGCCGGCCTTCGCCACCTCCGTGGGTCGGGTCTCCACCCACGTGCTCGGCTTCGCGTTCGCCTTCAACACCGCGGTGATCGTCGTGCTGCAGCTGCTCGTCCTCCAGCGCATCGAGGGCCGGCGACGGACCCGGGTCATCGCCGTGATGGGTGCTGTCTGGGCGCTGTCGTGGCTGTGCCTCGGCGTCTCGGGGATGCTGCCGGGCCGGGTGCTGGCGGCCGTGCTGGTCTGCGCGATGGCCAGCATCTTCGCCTTCGGCGAGACGCTGCTGCAGCCGACCGTGCCCGCGATCGTGAACGACCTGGCCGACGACCGCGTGCGGGGCCGGTTCAACGCCCTCAACTCCGCCTCGTTCCAGCTGCCCTCGATGATCGCGCCGCCCATCGCCGGCGCCCTGATCGGCTCCGGCAACGGTTGGCTCTACATCGGCATCCTCGTCGTCGGCTGCGGCGTCCTCGGCTGGCTGGCGATCGTCCGGCTCGAGCCGCAGCTGTCCGCGCGCGTCAACGGCGTGCGCTGAGGGGCGGCTGGCCCGCCGGACGGCTGTTCAGCCCAGCAGCCTGCGCAGGACCGCCACGACGAACACGATGCCCAGAGCCCCGGCCAGCGCCTGCTTCCAGTACGCGCGGGCGATCGCGGGCAGCACCGTGGTGCCGAGATCGATCGCATCCGGCGCCGCGCCCGGGGTGGCTCCGCCGACCGCGCCCGGCGCACTCGCGCCCGCCGGCTCCGAGGACGGCCCCGCGTCGATGTCATCGATCGGAGTCGCATTCGCGGCAGCACCGGACGGCACCGAGGCCGGCCCGGCATCGGCGTCGGCACCCGCATCGGCGTCGGCACCCGCATCGGCGTCGGCAGGCGCACCGGCCTCGGACGCCGGGTCAGACGCCCCCGCCGACCGCTGCTCGAGACACGTCACGAACTGGCCGAGCAGCTTGTCCGAGACGTCCTGCATCACCCCTCTGCCGAACTGCGCCGGCTTCCCGGTGATGGCGAGGTCGGTGTCGACCCGGACGTCCGTCGCGGATCCGGCGTCCGCCATCGTGAGGGTGACGGTGGCAGCCGCCGTACCGTTGCCTCGCTTGTCCCGCCCCTTCGCCTCGACGACGAACCGGTGCGCCGAGGCGTCCTTCTCGGTGAAGGTGCCCGAGCCGACGTACGTCAGCGCGATCGGCCCGAGCTTGACCTTCACCGTGCCCTCGAAGGTGTCCCCCTCGGCGGCGGTGACCTGGGCTCCCGGGAAGCACTGCGCCACATCGGCGATGTCCTGGAAGCGCACCCAGGTCTCCTCGACCGGGCCGGGCACGGTGAAGCTGTGGGAGAGCTGCATCAGGCGCTCACCGACCCGATCGCAGCCATCAGTGCGCGCCGGCAGAGTACGCCGACGAGATGGTTGCGATAGTCGGCGTCGCCGTTGAGGTCGGCGGGCGGGTTGGCGCCCTCGGCCGCGTGGGCGGCGGCCGCGCGCACGGCGTCCTCGGTGGCCGGCTGGCCTCGCAGTGCCTCCTCGACCGCGCGCGCCCGCAGCGGCGTACTCCCCATGTTCGTGAGCCCCACCCCGCAGTCGGCCACGGTGCCCCCCTCAACCTGCACCGTGGCCGCCACCGCGCAGATCGGCCACTGATGGGCCACGCGCACGAACTTCTTGTAGTGCGCTCCCCAGCCGGTGTGCTTCGGAATCCGGACCTCGGTGAGGATCTCGTCCTCCGAGATCGCCGTCTCGAAGAGATCGACGAAGAAGTCGGACGCGGGCACCGTCCGCGTGCCGCCCGGTCCGGCGATGACGAACTGAGCGTCGAGCGCCTGGGCCGGGGCGCCGAGGTCACCGGCAGGGTCGGCGTGTGCCAGGGCGCCGCCGAACGTGCCGCGGTGCCGGACCTGTGCGTCAGCGAGGTGCGCGACCGCGCGGGCGACCAGCGTGGCGTGCTGGGCCACGAGAGGGTCGGCGCCGACGACGCTGTGCGGCGTCATCGCGCCGATCACGAGGTCGCCGCCGTCCTCGCGGACCCCGCGGAGCGACTCGATCCGACCGAGGTCGATGACCCACTCCGGGGCGTTGAGCCGCATTCGCAGCACCGGCAGCAGGCTCTGGCCGCCGGCCAGGATCTTGGCCTCGTCGCCGTGCTCGGCGAGGGCGGCCAGCGCCTCCTCGACGCTGGTCGGGGCGACGTACTCGAAGGCTGCGGGGATCACTCGTTCGCTCCTGTCGTGCGGTCGACGGTGCCCTCTGTGCCCGTCGACGGGTCGAAGTGAGGCATCGCGGCGCCGACGGTGGAGCCGCCGGATCCGGCGTCGTGGATGGCGCGCCAGACCCGCTCGGGCGTGCACGGCATCCCGATGTCGTTGACGCCGAGGTGCCGTACGGCGTCGACGACGGCGTTCACCACGGCCGGCGTCGAGGCGATCGTGCCGGCCTCGCCGACGCCCTTGGCCCCCAGCGAGTTGGTGGTCGACGGCGAGGTGGTGTGGTCGATGTCGAAGCTGATCGTGTCCGCGGCCGTCGGCAGCAGGTAGTCGACGAAGGAGCCGGTCACCAGCGTGCCGGACTCGTCGTAGACCGCCTCCTCCCACAGCGCCTGCGCGATGCCCTGCACCAGTCCGCCGTGCACCTGCCCGGCGACGATCAGCGGGTTGATGATCACCCCGATGTCGTCACACGCGACGTACTTGCGCAGCCGCACCTGGCCCGTCTCCGTGTCGACCTCCGCACAGCACAGGTGCGTGCCATGCGGGAAGTTGAAGTTCACCGGGTCGTAGGTCGCCGCGCTGTCGAGGCTCGCCTCGACACCGTCGGGGAGGTTGTGGGCGGCGAAGGCCGCGAGTGCGATGTCGCTCAGGCCGATGCCCTGGTCGGTGCCCTTGACCGAGAAGCGGCCGGCGGCGAACTCGAGGTCGTCGACGCTCGCCTCGAGCAGATGCGCCGCGATCGGGCGGGCCTTCTCGATCACCTTGTCGGCCGCTCGCACCACCGCCTCGCCACCGACGACCAGCGAGCGCGACCCGTAGGTGTCCATGCCGCGATGCGCGATCTGGGTGTCGCCGTGCAGCACCTCGACGTCCTCGAAGGGCACGCCGAGCCGGTCCGCCACGATCTGGCTGAACGCGGTCTCGTGGCCCTGACCGTGGGCACTGGAACCGGTCACGACCTCGACCTTGCCGGTGGCCAGCATCCGGATCTCGGCGTGTTCCCATCCGCCGGCGCCGTAGTTGAGGCTGCCGAGTACCCGGCTCGGCGCCAGGCCGCACATCTCGGTGAAGGTGGAGACCCCGATGCCGAGCTGCACCGGGTCGCCCGACGCGCGCCGCTCCGCCTGCTCGGCGCGCAGCTTGTCGTACTCCAGCATCTCCTTGGCGCGGGCGGTCGCCGCCTCGTAGTTGCCACTGTCGTACTCGAGGCCGGCGACCGTGGTGAACGGGAACTCCTCGTGCGTGATCCAGTTCTTCGACCGCACCTCGAGGGGGTCCATCTCCAGCTCGGCGGCGAGCTCGTCCATCAGCCGCTCGATGGCGTAGGTCGCCTCGGGCCGGCCGGCTCCGCGGTAGGCGTCGGTCCAGGTCTTATTCGTCAGCACCGTCTGGCAGGCGAAATGGTAGGCCGGGAACTTGTAGATGGCGTTGAACATGAACGCGCCCAGCACCGGCACACCGCCGCCGACCAGGGCGACATACGCCCCGAGATCGGCCAGCAGCTCGACCTTCAGGCCGGTCACCTTCCCCTCGCGGGTCGCGGCGAGGGTGAGCTTCTGCCACTGGTCGCGGCCGTGGTGGGCGCTCATCAGCGACTCCGACCGTGTCTCGGTGTACTTCACCGGCTTGCCGAGACGTCGCGCGATCGCGAAGACGATCATCTCCTCCGGCGTCTGCTGCAGCTTCCCGCCGAAGCCGCCGCCGACGTCCGGCGCGATGACGCGGATCTTCGACTCCGGAACTCCGGTGGTCGCGGCGATCGCGAACCGCAGGATGTGCGGGATCTGCGTCGCCGACCACACCGTGATCTGCTCGCCGGTCGGGTCGCACACCACCGACCGCGGCTCCATGAACGACGGGATCAGGCGCTGCTGCCGGTACTCCCGCTCGATCACGATCCCGTCGCCACGGGCGGCGGTGATCGCCTCCTCCACGTCGCCGCCGGTGCCGGCCTGGGCGCTGTCGAAGACCCAGTACGCCGACCTGTTGGTGCCCAGATCGGGGTGCGCCAGGACCTCGTCGGCCGCCGCGGCCTTGAGGTCCAGCGCGGCCGGGAGCTCGTCGTAGTCGACCTCGACGAGCTCGGCGGCATCGCGCGCGGCGGCCGCCGACCGGGCGGCCACGACGGCGACGATCTCGCCGGCGAAGGCGACCCGGTCCCTTGCCAGCGGCGGGTGCTCGGGCGCCTTCTGGTCGGTGGTGATCGGCCAGGCGTTGATACAGGTGCCGAGACTGTCGCCGAGGTCGGCGGCGGTGACGACCGCTACAACTCCCTCGGCCTCGCGCGCGGCGGAGGTGTCGACGGAGGCGATCCGCGCGTGGGCGAACGGGCTGCGCACCATCGCCAGGTGGAGCATGCCGGGCAGGGTGATGTTGTCGGTCCAGCGGGTGCGGCCGGTGATGAGCCGGGCGTCCTCCTTGCGGCGCCGGTCGCGGCCGATCTCCCTGCTCTCGGGGCTCTCGGTCGGGGCTGCTTCGACGGTGGTCATGCCGGGGTCACCTCCTCGGTGGCGCCGCCGGGCGTGGTGCCCGCCGCCAGGTGGCCCGAGGCGAACTGCACCGCGCGCACGATGTTGTGGTAGCCCGTGCAGCGGCAGAGGTTGCCCTCCAGGCCCTCCCGGATCTCGGCCTCGCTCGGCTGCGGGTTGGTGTTGAGCAGGTCGATGCTCTGCATGATCATCCCCGGCGTACAGAAGCCGCACTGCAGGCCGTGACACTCACGGAACGCCTCCTGGATCGGGTGGAGCGCGCCGTCGGCGCCGGCCAGGCCCTCGATGGTGGTGACCTCGTGGCCGTCGGCCTGCACCGCGAGGACGTTGCACGACTTCACCGACTGGCCGTCCAGGTGCACGGTGCAGGCGCCGCAGTTGCTCGTGTCGCAACCGACGACGGTGCCGGTCTTGCCGAGGTACTCGCGCAGGTAGTGGACGAGCAGGGTGCGGGGCTCGACGTCGTCGGCGACGCGCATCCCGTCCACAGTGAGGTTGATCCGGGTCATGGGCACTCCCTTGGGCGCGCACGGATATGGTCCAGGTCACATTAGGGACGCGCCGGTTGGTCCGTGGTTGGCTAGGCGCAGCGTCGCGTTGTGAGTGTCTGGTGACCCCCTTCACGGAGCAACGACACTCACAACATCGCGACGCCGGAGGGCAACCCGTGCAGAAAGGAGCGTGGCCGATGGCTGTCGACGACCAGGGGCTCCGACCCCTCGAGGAGGGCGTCCGCACGGACCTCCGCGAGGAGATGACCTACGCCGGCTACCTTGGGCTGGAGCAGCTGCTGGGGGCGCAGCATCCGCTCAGCGACCACCCGGACGAGTTGCTCTTCATCGTCCAGCACCAGACCACCGAGCTGTGGTTCAAGCTGGTGCTCCACGAGCTGCGCGCTGTCCGCGACCATCTGGACGCCGACGACATCCGACGCGCGCGCAAGGGGCTGGCGCGGGTCAAGCACATCTTCCGCACGCTCACCGAGCAGTGGTCGGTGCTGGCTACGCTGACGCCGAGCGAGTACGCCGAGTTCCGCGGCGCCCTGGGCTCCTCATCGGGCTTCCAGTCGGCGCAATACCGCGCGGTGGAGTTCATCCTCGGCAACAAGCACCCCGGCATGCTGGCCGTCTTCGACGGCGACCCCGAGGCGCAGGCGGTGCTGAGCGAGCTGCTCGCCTCCCCCACCGTGTACGACGCGTTCCTGCGCCTCCTGGCCCGCCAAGGTCTCGCGGTGCCGCGCGAGGTGCTCGAGCGCGACGTCAGCCGACCGTGGGTGCGGCGTGGAGAACTGTTGCCCGTCTTCGCGGAGATCTACGGCGACACGACGGCACACTGGGCGGCGTACGCGGCTTGCGAGGACCTGGTCGATCTCGAGGACGCCTTCCAGTTCTGGCGCTTCCGGCACCTACGCACCGTGCAGCGCACGATCGGCTTCAAGACGGGGACCGGCGGCTCCTCGGGGGTGGACTTCCTCAAGCGCGCCCTCGACCTCACCTTCTTCCCCGAGCTGTACGCCGTCCGCACGGAGATCGGGGCATGACGGAAGCGAGTCGTGAGTGTGAGCGCGGAGCGGGGCCCTCGCTGGCACTCACGACCCCGCTCACCGCCCCAGCCGGGCACACCCTGCTGCCGGGGGTGATCGACCGGCACGTCCATCTGGGCCTGGTCGACCACGCCCCGCTGACCGGCGGCGCGCTCGTCGAGGTGCACGACCTGGGCTGGTCGCCGGCACAGGCGGCGGTGTGGCGGGCGACGCCACCCGGTGACGTGGTCGTCCGCGCGGTCGGACCGTTCCATACCGCGCCGGGCGGCTACCCGACCGGGCGTTCGTGGGCGCCGGAGGGCTCGGTGCGCGCCGTCGGCTCTCCGCCGGAGGCCGTGGCGGCGATCGACGAGGCGAT
>Ga0131853_10009706_pt1 | contig 17606 bp, 10 predicted proteins | sample TergutLab28metaG_FD_92764 | JGI IMG/M metagenome (GOLD analysis project Ga0131853, IMG submission 92764) | Labiotermes labralis P1 segment gut microbial communities from Petit-Saut dam, French Guiana - Lab288 P1 (version 2) (version 2) | ecosystem: Host-associated > Arthropoda: Insects >... | reverse complement strand
TGTGTGTGTGTGTGTGTGTGTGTGTGAAGGGGGGCGGGACATGCAGTCTGTAACTACCTGCAGTGTATTTGAGCATCCATAGGTCTTCATATACACTTCATACGGAACAGGAGCAAGTTCAAATAAAGTGAAATTTACTGTATCAAGGCGAATCATGTCCAGAAGTTCCTCGCCCCTCTTCTTAGCAGTTGCAGTTGCCTGTTAATGAAAACTCATGCTCAATATGATGGAACACAAATTACAGAAAGTAAGTAATCCATATTCCATACAATAGATTGATTACACAGTAGTTGACCCAATAAACTGCACCACTAATAATAAATAGTAGTCACTTACAATCCTCCCACGTTTCAACATCTGCTAGGTTATCATCAGGGAGGTACATACAAAGGCACACAAACACAGTAAATCCTGTCAAAGATGTGTGTGTGTGTGTTTGCGCGCATGCGCACAAGTTAAAACACAATATTGTCAAAATTACCAAAAATGTTTAAAATGTGAATCAATTAACAAATGTATTTTACAGTTACAAACACTGCTGCTGACAACCATCCACATCAGTTTTAGTCATCTTCATTCAAAGGGAATACCCCTGTGTTATCTGGTTGGTGCTTATGCTATGGTGAATCACTACTCAGTGATCCAGTGATACAGAATAGTACAGTAAGAAAGAAACTTGTTATCTACAACTTACCTTTTTTTCTTGTTTTCTTTTTCTTGCATTAGTAAAATTGATAAAATTTAAATGTGTAACAGCTGTAGCGAATTTTTTATCATCCATTCTTCCTTCTTCATAACCCTCATCAGCTGGCACAACATAATGCCCTGCTGTGTGAGATTTACTTCCCCTGATCAAACATAAACTGTGCACTAGTAAATACATATTTAGAAGGTTCTTTATATCATTAATCTGCATTGATGCTATAGAGTTACAACTACTGACAGTGCCAGAATTAAATGAGCCATTACTAAGTGAATCAGTGAACAGTAGGCTTCAAAGAAATGAATAACATTCATAGTTACTGCCCTACAAAGGGTTCTAAACTGTTTCAAACACTATGCTTCACATTAAACCAAGACATTATTATCAGAAGGTGCATTCATGAAACCACATTCTGATGCTCTGTTGGGAAAACATACAAAAATTTAAAAATTTTTTGACATTTCATGCTAATCATAAGAGATGTTTCCAAGTCATTCATTTTGTTTGTTTGTATATATGTACATGGTTTCAAACAAGAATATTTCAGTTACTGTTGTAGTGGACTTGCATGTGAAGTGAAAATAGATGAATGGTGCAAGGATTTCAAGTCTTCTGGCATGTGACAATGCACTGCTGGGTGGATGGGTGGCTCCCAACATTTCAAACAATCAATGTGCCTTCATCTTCAGGCCAGATGGTTTCCCAGATGCTTCAAAATACTGGTGACCACACATCCAACAACACAGCGTCACATCCCAGAAGACGTGAATCCTCAGGAAGGTCTCTGTGGGAACCAAAAATCTCGCAAATGACTGACACAAAATTAGATTAAGTAATTAATCTTTTAACCATTACACCCAGTATATCTCACGTGATCAAAGTTCACACTTCATTGGTTCACCCATAATACTGATGCCAGTAATTTAACACAATTTAATTTAATGTTTCGCATGAGATCTATGTGGTCAATGATAAACTATTCATTCTGAAGGCAGAATACAAATGGGATCATACTAAATTATATAACACAGCTGGTGAATGTTTTTCAGGGCATGTGCCCAAACTCTATAAATTTCAAAGAAATACTTTTGTGTCAACATGGGAACTCTGAAGAGAAAAATAAGGTCTTGGAGCCTTCCATAACTATTAACCCTTTGATGCCGGAATTTTATCTTTGGCACCGGAATTAAATCCCCCCCCTCCATCCACTTTAATGGCTGTTCGGCCATTTAAAGGGCTCACTGCACGACATGTATATATGTCATTCGGCGCCAAAGGGTTAATTATTAAGTTATTATTATTAATGCACATTATAATTATATTGTATAATCCATTCATAGTGTAATTGTTATATTATATTTCTACTATTGGCCTTCTCAAGGAATGAAAAAAGGAAGAAAACATGGAAGTGACTGGTGTTCTTACTAATTTCTGTTTGAAGAGAAGGTTGTAAAACATTCTGTCCAATAGCAGACTCCCACAGTCACCGCCATACCAATGCCCCAATGATAAATATCCAGTCAACACTTCACACTGCTCCCAGTTTGTGTAAAAATGTTTCTCTTGCAGTATTATTTGGTAGCAGCAGTAATTCATACACAGTCTCTACACAGTCAGGAATGTGTATGTATACACATTTCTTCAAAATGTTTAGATGCTGGTTGGGCAAAATAAATAATAAAAAAATTGGAGAGCAGTGAATTCCGCATGCCAAGGAAATCTTTCTGTGTGCTATTTTGGGCACATGTGCCAAAGGTTTGCCAGCTCTGTTATCATATCATCATAACATATCATTTATTTTCCTTCTGTAAATCCATACAGGATTACATAATCCACATGGATATGGAAATCATCATATTTGTTGGGATTAAAGGGTGACATAAACACAAGTATAATATAAGAATGCACATATTACAAGCTCAGAATTTTTCTTATAAACACTAATATTATTGGAAACAATATGGTGATACTTTTTCTTAACACAACACCAAGCATAAAAACTCATCTGCCTTCCTGAAAATATTTTCTTCCTCCCCACTAATGACATGTTAGTTTTCATTGATTACTCTGGAATCATATCCATAGTTTTTTTTTTTTTTGTAAAACTCATTTTCTCACAATGCTATTTCATTGTACTTAAACTGACCATCATAGATCTTTCAACAGATAAGTGACCAAACGCACTCCTTCACATTTTGAGAAAAACCACTCATTGGTCACTGACATTTATTATGTCCATAATGAGTTCACTCTTCTGTGATTTCTCATCTCACATTTCATTGCATGCTGAATGACTGTATTGGCTGCAGATACCTTCAGATGAAAGTCCACATGTTTCCCATGTAACCTGTCCTCAACTACAATATGCATGTGTCACAAGGCTACTTCTGTAAGATCACACACAACATCCACACACCTGTATGTCATGGACAAGCCCTGAACATTCTATGGAAAACAGGCACAATCTTGGGGTGAATAATAATAAGGAAGAAAGAAAGGAAGGATGGAAGGAAGGAAGGAAGGAAGGAAGAAAGGAAGGAAGAAAGAAAGAAAGGAAGGAAGAAGGGAAGGAAGAAAGGAAGGAAGGAAGAAGGGAAGGAAGAAAGAAAGAAGGAAGGAAGGAAGGAAAGCACCCCTACATCCTCTTTAAGTTCAAATTTAATAAAATTCTCTCTCTCTCTCTCTCTCTCTCTCTCTCTCTCTCTCTCAGACACACACACACACACACGTCTCGGAAGCAGTAAGTTACTCCTAGTACAGTCCTCTGCAACTTTGGTATTCACCCAACAGACTAACTCAGAACACCACAAAATGAATCTTCACTGTTGTGAAAATCTCAAATCCTTTGGCTTATACTGGTTTTCAATTTATGTTCCAATAAATAATATTGTTTTCTCATTGATTCTGTGGTTAAAGAAATTTGTAGGACAAGTAGAAAAGCATGCACATTACCAAAACAAACAACATGCAGTCTAGTTCCATAAATGGCACACATGTTAGACACAAAGCTTTTTTTTTTAAATTTTTCATGCAATTGAATACAACCATGCACTTATAGAAGTAACTTTACAAATATCCATAGAAAACAATAAATAAATAAATAAAAAGAGAGACTTTGAAAGATCAAAATAACACACAATTTACCCTTGCGCAGACAGTGCTTCATTCTCTCTCTCGAGTGCATTCTTGAGTTCTTGAATTTCTCTAGTTTTCTGCCTCCGATCTGCCAGGTCATAGTTGCCAGAATCTAATTTCTTTTCTTCTTCCACAAATGGATGATGTCTGGGTGTTAGTTCTACAAGCTCTGATTCAGTACTGTCGTCATTTCTGATGTCTGCTCCTTCATCAGATGCATCAGAATCTACGCTGTCTTCAAAATCTGATTCATAATCCTGGAAACAATTATTTGCATTGTACACAATGTAACAATTAGAGCATGGTCTTCCAGACAGTGTTGAGAACACAATTTTAATACTAATAAACTACATAGGGCATTGTAAAGAAAGTAACCAAAAAATACTTATTGTCGTCCATATGGTTTTTCCTACTACCATTAAAGAGTGAACCGTTTACATGAATGACTCGTATCTACAACCTGACCATTTTTTAATTTGGCATTTGTGATTACCTCAACATTGTGCTCTATTGCACCAAACTGAAAGCAGAAACACCGTACATACATATAAATATCACCCACACAACATCTTTAACTGTCTAAATACTAGTTTGTTTTATATTCTCTGTGTCCAATGCAATGCTCTCCCAGTCATAAGCTTGGATATGAAGTTTCAGTTTAAAGAGATTTACACTGTAATGTGTTTGGTTTCCAAGTAGTTCCAAAATGAACAAAATCTTCCAATCCCTAACACATGTCATGTTCATTAATTTTTAAAATCCTGCTTTCAGTTTATTATTACGTTTGAGATTACCAGAATACCTCAAAATCATCTTCATATTCATAGCCTCCATCATCATTTTCTTCTTCTTGTTCATTATTGTTACCACTACCCTGTGGAAGTGAGTCTGTCACAGCCAAGACAGCAGCAATGTTCTCAGCAGTATGTTTCTGCTCTTGTCTCAGTCCCTGATTCTGCACTGCTTCTCCAACCAGGTCACTTCTTTTCAACTTCACCTCTCGTGGACTCAAAGTTCTAGTCCGTGTGCGATCTCGACCCAATCTGCTTGGTTCTTCAACCCTTCCTGTCTGCCGACCCCGATCCCTGTTCTGTTCCTTCCCTCCTGGATGTTTAATTTTGTTTGGCAGTTTTTCTGTTTTTGCTACCTCTCTCTGTGTAGATACTTGATGCCTACTGTCTGCTCTCCCTGTCTGCAAACTTGAAGAGGGCACTACATTATTTTTCACATGTCTTTTGGAGGTGCTGCTGGTAAGCTGTGGTTTCTCTGCAGCTATAAATAACAAATGACAAAATCAGAACATGAAAATTGAAACACCTATACAACAGTCTTATTTTTATGCGTGAAAAATATGTATCCTACCAGAGGCCCAACAAAGTTGATTCTGATTCTGCACAACTGCTCAACTAGTTCATTAAATTTCATGACTAAAATGATAAGTGCTTCTACATACATGATCAAAAACATAAATAATTTTTATGGAGGTAAAATATGTAACTGTAGATGAATATTCAAATCTTCTGGGATACAACACCGTGTAGATGGGTAAATACTGCCCAGCTTTTTGGAAGAGCTTGCTATCTTTGTCTTCATGGTAATACAAGAATCATCAGTATCACTTTTATAACCTCAAATCTCACATATGAAATTTAACTGATAAAAATAGAAAAGTTAACTCAAGTGCATAAATTCACGATGGTTTTGCCTGTGTCTGCATGCTATGGTTCACGAAAGACAGCTCTAAGTAGAATTAAATTTATGAAATTCCTTTAAAATCATGGGCTGGGACAACATAGTTGTACAGCAACTAGGCTATGGGCTGGATGTGAGAAATTAAGGTTCAATGTCTGGCAGGGACAAGAGACACAGCTCTGCTCCAGAGCATAAAGACTGGCTCTGTGGTTCAGTGCAGTCTCTTTCCCCTCCTAGTGCCAAGGTTAAGAATGAGTGGAGCTATACCTCCACTCCCCCATATGCTGTCAAGATGTGCAAAGGAATAAAACTTTAATTTGCTTGTGGACTCTGCTGTGTCAAAGTTGTCATTTGTATTAACAAGGTACATTTATTTCACAGTTTCTCCTTCTGCTGCTCACACAAAATGAGTGAAGTGTTTTCATTCTTTGCTACCATATGTCATGTCTCACTTTATTGCAATCATTTTCTGTAACCTGTTACAGACTAGTGGTTACCGTGTGTAAAATGAAGTGTAACATTCAGCATTCTATGTTCTGCCCACATAGTGGATTTATGTGTTTTGCATGTATCTCTGAATAAACAGAACTTTTGCCCTTTACATCAACTGATCAGTTATTATAACCATGATGGATGGTATTTACTGTGTAAAACAAAATGAGTTTTTGAATAATACAGATTGTATTTTGTCCCTGAAAGGTTAAGCTGCACTTGAAATTACTAAAAATTTGTACCTACAGAATTCTAGCTACTGTATTAGATGAAGGCCTAAGAATTCAACACTGACAGCAATAGATCATACTACCTACTCAGTTTCCACTTACCACGGGACGTACGATGTGACTGATCAGTCCTACGAGATGTTGCACCTCCTGTTGCCAGATTCTTTGCTGGGGGTTGACTTGACACTGACACAGATATTATATTTTTGCCATTTGTTTCCTTTGTCATGCGGCTATTAGTGTGAGGTTCCCTTGGTCTAACTCTATCTTGCTTCACTGTATTAGAAGATACTTTTACTTTTTCTACTTCGCTTTTCAGTACTTCTAGCTTCCCTCTAAGTGAAGATCTTGGTTTGTGGTCTTCTTGCTGGGATCTCTCTTTAGTAGCATGAGAGGTTGACGGATCTCTTGTTTTGTTGGTTCCTTTATCTTTACCCAATTCATATTTAGAATGTAGGTCTCTGGTATCATCTTTAACAATTTTATTTTGAGCTGCAGTGTTAGGCTTCTTTGTACTATGTGAAGACTGCTTTACAGCACCCTGTATTATAAAATACAGCAACATGAATAAGGAACAGACCTATTTCCACATTCATTATACTGGAAACATTGACAGTTAAACGGATGACAAACTGCAGAAATAAGATTACTTTTTGAATGATTCAGTGAGACACAGTGAATGATGGTTATCAATGGTGATACGGAACAATCCCACGGCACCTAATTACTTTGTCACTGCCACTACAGCATCACACTGAAACACTAAGAATAATGATAAAGCTGGGCACAATATCCACTCTGCCTGAAACAGTTACATTGTAAGCAGCTATGGAGCTCAGTATAAGACAAACATTCCATATGAAACAAAACTGGGAGCACTTAAAAATGATGAGGCTGGCCTCCATTTCATTTGGTAAAAACTGAGTATTTTATAGATATTAAAGCTTGATATTTTGTCGGCTGATTGTGAAATTTACAAAACAGTGTGTCAACAGGCATAACTGAATCAAATTTATGTTTAAATACTAAGCAATTTAAGAAATATTGGAACTAACAAATGATCTTCAAGTGTGTACTGCACTAATACAGCATATTCCTCTATGTTGACACTTGTAGGCTTAATAGTGCTTTAGTTCTGTACTGACTGGGAGTAGGGAGTTTTCCGATTCTTCTGAATATATGCAAGTATGTAAAATGAGATAAACATAAAACGTTCATTTTGGCTTCAAGAAAAGAAGCAGCAACCATTACTAGCTGAATGTATTCATAATAGTTTTTACACCAAATGCTTATGTATCACAGACAGAAGACACAACCTGTGTTAACTCGATATTACTGTGTACCAAACACCTAAAAAAAATGTTATGCTGCATGGATGCAGCTAGTATACAAAACATGAAACTAAGCAATGGGAAGAATCACAGACATTTGGAGAATACAATGAATCCCAAAAAATACTGTGATTTGACTTCATGGTCCAGTTACAGAAAATCAAGGTCAATGAGATGGGTGCAGAATGTGGCATGTATGGGGCAGAAGAGAAATGCATACAAAGTTTTGGTAGGGAAACGTGATGGAAAAACTCACTCGGATGACCAGGGCATAGATGGGAGGATGATATTAAAATAGCTTTCAAAGAAATAGGATGGAAGGGGATGGACTGGATTCCTCTGGCTCATTACAGGAGCAAGTGGCGGTCTCTTGTGAACACGGTCGTGAACCTTCGGCTCCCAAAAAAATCGGGGATATTCTTGACTGAGAAACTATCAGCTTCTGAAGAAGTATCCTGCTCCGCGGAGGTCGGCTGTTAGGTCACAAGAGCCGTGCGGCTTACTACGCGTAAAACTTTGAATTACTCAAGAAAGGCAGTTCGAGTCACGCTCATGTAAAAACGTGCATCAGCATTATTCAAACACTGTTGTTCAAAACTGCGCTAGAATCAATTGCTGGCAGGATTCAGAATTAACGGTTCCCAATCGGAATGAATGTCCAAAGACAAGGCAAACTACTGAAACTTCAGTAAGAACGGTACAGCACTGTTAACCAGAACATAAATTGCTCCGTCGCTTAATTCATATATGTATTACATAGACCTACTTACTCTGTCGGGAGGCATAGTCTCTTAGAACATTCGTCAAATGTAGCTCGCAAATTACAATTAAGCAGAAGTGTAAGGCTTGCAATGTGTCATTCTTAAATGTTATTTACAAACCAAACTATCTGAAACAATTTACGGCAGCACAACCGCAGTATTGATTTAATTTGTCAGACTACCAGTAGAATGCATTCTTTCCCCCAGGACGCATGTCATGCAATGTTCGTGTTCGTTCATTTTGGGTCTTGTGGCCGGTTTCGTGCTAATTTTCAATGTTGCCCATAGAATGCACTAGCTGTATCCAACGCAGAACAGGAAGTGTATGTAGTGGAGCGAAATTGGAACGTCACTTCCTACATGGCGGCGCGTAAAACAAATAATTTCATTCCGGATTTTTTTAAGGCAGACAAAAGTTGTTTTCCTTTAAAATGCGAAACTTCTTGTGTCAGTTCAGACCCACTTTCCTTTGAATTATTTCAAAAGATATAAGATGATCACAACTTGTTGGGTCAATTTTCGGGCGCCGTATTTCTTTGCATTTCCAAAAACTGTCTTTGGAAGCGAACGTCCTTCTATTATGATTTAATAAAAATAACGGTTGTTTGCTTACTTCTGTGTTTATTTATAGTTGACAGGAGTGACATTTCTACATCCCTGTGCCTTAGCTTTCAAACTGCAAAATGGGAAACAATGAAAACATTTGGTTTGCTGGTAATCATTTTTTAGGCACTGCGAAAAGCGGCTGTTAGCTTCGTCATGTCTGTTCGTTGATCTATCTATCTGTCTGTCTGTATGTCCGTCCGTCCGTATTTCCTTCCGAACTCTTGGAACTACTCGGCTTCTTCTGAACCGATTACCCTGAAATAAGATATTTGAGTATTTTTCGAAAATATATCGAGAAAATTTAAGTTTCATTGAAATCTGACAAGAATAACGGGTACTTTACACGAACACCACAATATGCATTCACGACTGCATCTCCTTCAGTTCTTCTCAGAATGAGAAATGAGAAACCTTTGAGACTAAAGTTGTAGAGAAAATAAAGATGTACTTTTTTTTTGTTTGAAACTCGTGCCGTTTATGAGATCATGTGGAAAAAATATGGTAGAGACAGACAGGCCTTAGATAACAAATAATACGACATACGAAGGATGCCATTTGATTGGAGGGTAGCTAAGGCAAGAATACAGGAGTACTCTCGTTCTATTTAATATTTATTGTTTTTTTCACAGCAACCATGGATATGCGAAAGAACCTCAATGCTACCCTATACGTACATTGCCTGTCTTGTCTGGTCCCGTTTTGCGTTAATTAACATCACATCTGCGTGTATTTTCCTGCTGCTAGTGTAGTAATGCGGGGAACCGCGGTAGCACAGTGGTTAAGGTGCTGTGCTACAAATCGGAAGGTCGCTGGTTCGATACCAGATGGTGTTACTGGAATTTTTCATAGGCATAATCCTTCCGATCGCATTAAGGCCCTTGGGTGGACTCAGCCTCTAACAGAAATGAGTACCAGGAGCATTTCCTGGGGTTAAAGGCGGCCGGTGCGTAAGGCTGGCAACCTTACCACCATCCTGTGCCGTTGTCATGTAATCTGGGAACCTTAACTTCCTGGAACCCTCTGGGCCACTCCAGGCCTGTAACGGGACGGCTTTTTTTTTTAGTATAGTAATGCAGGAGATCTAGGTCATAAAAGTCAGTACCTATGGCTAAGAAAATCTGATTTCAAATACTGTTCTATCTTTCTACCGGTGTCTGTCATACGTTCAGCAGCCACGGCTTGGGGCTATTTCTTATCTCTGCCTAATATTGTGTTTAATGTAGAGACCCGTAACTCTACATCCCTTCATGTGACAGAAACTATTCTGCCTCTTCCTTAAATTGTGATTATATGCTGTGTATTAGGCTTATAGCAAAATACAAGAGACGTAACAGCCCTTGTGAATGTTTGACCATTTGAAGAATGACATACATAAACTACAGCTTATACAAATTTCAGTTCATATCTCACAGAGAACACGGAACCGCGTCCATTATAAAGACCAACCAGTTAATGCTTTTTAGAGACAAATAAGAAGCGTTGATTGTGAAAATCTTATGAATACGTAAGTATTGTGTGTGTGCTTGTGGCAAGTTGGTGCGTTCCTACTGTTGCTGCAGGAAGTACATATGTTTAGTTACTACTGCAGTTTAAACGGTTAGTAATTTGTCGGATAGTAGGGCAGAGACATTCAGTTTGAATGCAGTAAATGAGGATAAACTTGACAGACTTCTCAGTCCCTCAAAAGACGTTGCACACGGAAGTCAGAATATTTGTTGTTTCATAAAAAACAAATATTTTTCTGAGGTATTTCAGCCTTTGTGTTTATTAATTGTATTCAATATACTTTCATACATTAGTATGGAACTGTCATCAAACTTATGAAAATCAACGTAAGCTGCATTAGATATAAAGATTTATTTTATAACTCACAGATAACACATTGTACTTCTATTAGAAAGATCAAATCGTTAATTATGTGTAGCGAAGTAATGGCTGTTTATTGTAAGAATTACGAGGAATAGATAAACGTTGTGTGAAATGTTTAAAGCTAAACCTGATGGTGCATGTAACAACCACCGGGCTCTAAAGAGTTTCTGTTTTAATGTTCTTGAATCCCTCTGCCTAGTCCAGATTGTTTTGTAGGACAAAAGACATAAGAAATTGTGCTTTCTCCCAATCATGCACAGAGGCACTCATTCTCACTCTTTCACTTAATCGCACACTCACGCACTGATTAATTAATTAATTAAATGAATCAGTCACAGGCAGTATGTCATCTGCTGAGCTACTAAGTAACTTAGAACAAATTTTAAACCAGCACTCTTGTTAGGCAGCGACAAATGGACTCCATTTTGAATAAATTTGATACCAGACATTTCAATATTATCTTACCCCCTTAGCCCACATCTTTCATATTACAGCATTCTTTAAGTAGCACCTCTAAAAGCGTGTATAATTATTTCATTTGTCCCATCGGAGCTAGAACCTAAAGCCGACTTGAGAATTTGTTTTAGAGGGTTGTTTCATAAACTGAGCAGGTAATTTTACGAAATACGGATTTTTTTTTTAGAATCTGTTGCAAGGTCTACTGTTTCAATTCATCTTTTTCTTTTTTTTCCTTTTTTTTTCTTTTCTTTTTTCTTTTCCCCCACACTTTAATATCCAACTTCATGGAATAACGAAATTTGCTTCTGTACTGGAGCAAAGACCCAAGTTTAAGTTCAGTTCAGCACTGCTTCCTTTATTGCTGTCTGGCGGGATGTTTTTGACGCCCCATTTCATTTCCTAGATGTCTACATAGCCTATCTATTGTCCGTTTTGTGCAAGCGCTGTGACTTCACAAGAATGGCAGTTTTCATCGCGTTATTAATGATCTTATTAATGGTGGGTTTTTATACATCACTCTTACATCCTTGAATCAATGATTTTTTAAAAATGTTTTTTAGTATATTCACAAAACTTTTACACTCCTTTTTTCTTTGTTTATTTTCTTTGCGTCTTTATCGACATTTTCGTTCTGTTTCGTTCCTCCTTTCTCTGTACACTTTGAGTAGGCCTGCCACCATTGGACAGCACATCATCTGCTTCGAACGGTTCATTAATTATGTAGCGTGACCTTTTTCTCTGGCGGCGTATGACGTCATGGGTATGTAATAGTTATTCGGTGCCACACGGTGTGTCCCACATTCTCTTTCTCTTTCTCTTTCTCCGCGGAAGGGGAAAAAATCAGCATGTGCTGAAAAAATAACAGTGTTTCAGTACTGTTAGAATTTTCCTTCCGATGCCGAACGTTGTTTTAGAAGTATTTGAAGCCTTACGGCAATAGAATTTTGGATGACGGGGGTTTACACTTGCACAAGTAGAATACGTGTGTTTGAATTTATTTGTAAAAGGATTCAGAACATTTACTACAAATGAAGTTTAACAGTTTATCAAACATGAGTAGCTCTGCCTTCATTACATATTACGCGAAGATGGGCAACACATATAGCATATATCGATAATATAAAAAATAACACCAAATTTTTGTCATAAAATAAGAAATAAACCTTGCCGTAGATGGGAAGATCGTATTAAAATCAGACGGTGGTTTCTTATTATAAGAGTAATGTGCGTGTTCAAATATATGTGATTTTGTCATGTTCTTCGTCTTATTACGAATATTATAAGTCTTAGTCGTCACTGTTTATCCATATGTCGCATCTCTTTGGCAGGATGTGCTGATTTCAGGGACGTGAAGCCTTTTCCTTTATTATTTTAGTGATCTGTAAGTAATGATTTAATTTAACAATAGTGTTTAATAGTTTTATACCTCGTGTACTGTAATATATTTTTCAGTTTTCTCTTTCTTGCGACCGATTCGATGTATATATTCAGTGTAGAATTTGCCATTGGATTGTTTCGAACTACGTTAATGAAAAACAATAAATACGCATAGATAAAATCAGTCAAAACGGAAAAAGTTTATTTTAAGTAAAAATATTACCTACAAAGTTCAGTCACTGCATGTTTCGACGCGCCGATGTGGCCATGCTCAGGTGAGAAAATACACAGATATATGCAGCTGAAAGCACTGTGTTTTTGTATTCGTAAGAAAGAGGTCGCTTTCATCTCAATAGTGCCTTCCTTTGTATACATTTTTGTATTGTCTTGCCTGAGGATGGCCTCTTCCCTGGGCTGAAAACCACAATTAGTGCATTTTGTAGATAATATTTTACTTACAATAGAGTTGATGTGTTTTAACTTATTTTAACTCAGCATATGTAGTTGATTAACACAAAGTGATCGACTCTCCAAAAATAGGAAAATATTTTATGACATGAGGATGTTACTTACATGTGTAAGGAAGAGAAAGGAAGGCGAGACGCTTGTGGTTAGGCACCACTGCCTTACACCACTATGATTAGATATTACGTTAGAAAATTTCTATTGGCTGAAGCGAGGTTTCTGGGGGCGACGAGAGGAGGTGCGGGTGGTAAAGTACAATTGTCCGTGGGCACGCCATGAAGTCTTATAAGGGAGTGGAGGTATAGCCCCACAGATTCTCAAAATTGAGAGTGAGTAAATATGAGAGGTCAGCTTCATACCGCAGTCTGTTTACTGCGTGGGGATGGCACCACGGTAAGAAATGAATAGGAAAGCGGACTGGTCTTAGAGTCTATCCGGGCCCTTTGGAGAAGGAAAATACTTTTTTTTTTCACCTCTCGGGAATCGAATCACTTGTTCTTGGCCATATAGCTCGTATCCCAGTCACTATAGCCACTACATTATCCTGTGTGATCAGGATAAGGCAACACCTTATAATTTTAAAAATTTTGCTAAGACCAGGTGCATTTTACATATGGATTAGGTTATACCCTGCAAAGCACGTGAAGGAAAGGTCAAGAAATCCAACTGTAAACAGGATCTTTTTTTCATTCATAGCTATGTACTGTGCAAGTTGTGTATTTAAAACGATTAAAGTGTGTAAATAAAGATGTCATTATTTCGGTACTTGGAAGATTTTTACACAAAGTATTTTAATTGTATTTTTTTATCCCGACACAAGATATTTAGTTATATTTATATTCGCGCTGTTGGAGGCCAGTATACCTGGCGACAATGTCGAAACATTGCGAATGCACGGCCGCCTAAATTCAGTGGATTCCAATTACAGGATTTTATGTACTAACATACACTTAACCTCAAACGTGACATCCTGTACTTCCCTAAGACGACAATAGCAGTAAGTGTCTCTAATCAGGCTATATTGATGTCATACTGTTGTGCCATGGATAACAATTTAAAAGCTTCGGCTATGAGCTGCTGAGGAGAAACATCGTGGAAACTGAATCCATAAATTAAGAGTACTTGTTCAGTGAACATAAAAGAAGATTATCGATTGCAAGTTCTAAACAGAACACACAAAAGTGCGGACAGATACCCGGTATTGCTGCATATTAAAAGAAACACCTAGACTGTGGGTTTTGAAGACAATATTTTTAACTAAAGCGCCCTATACACTCTCAGTTAAACTGAGCGATTTTACTTTGTGACATCACACCTAACGGAAAACTGAGTAAACTGCGCAGTTTTGACAGGCAGTAACACAGGCCTTAGAACTGTCTTTTCCAGTCGTCGTTCACGTAGAGAAGTGCTCAGTTCACTCAGGGAATCCCACAGTTTCCTCAGTTTACCTGCCGACACCACGATGGCATCAACTCAAGGCACATCCGTTTCTAGCAATTCATTCAGCAGATGAGCATCGCGTGATATATTCCTTTTCAAATATCACTTCTTACTCCACATTTTACGCGTTCTCTTCTTTTTTTCGGATAACATTATGGCCGAAGTGGCTAGCAAAGCGCCAACGACAGCCTTGTTTTTATCCACCATAGTCACACGCACAAGAAGACAGACAGAAGTGACAAAAAAAAAACCTCAAAAACCTGATGGGAAACCTGTGCTTTGCCAAAGAACATTCAGTTCAGTTTTTCGCGCAGTTCTGTTTCACACAGTTAAACTGCACAGTTTAACTCAGAGTGTATGGGGTCCTTTAGAAACAGGAAAATGGAGAAGACTGCATAGTGATGAACCTCATATTTCGTACTGCTCACCAAACATAATTAGGAGTTTGAAGGGGGCAAGGTACACGTATGTAGTACGCATTACAAATACATTAACATTTTTCTCGGAAAGCTGAATAGGAATAAAAGATTTGGGCAACATAACCCAGCTAGGAGGATAATCATTAAAACTGTTATTGGAGGTTACTGAACGGGAAGTGAGGTTTAGGACGATGAGCATCTGGCTTACGATAACATCACGAGTCGGGGCAGTTTTAAACGGGGCAGTGAACTGACTTCGTAACAACTGCAGCATGCGTTGACCAGCTGAAAGTCCTCAGATTCTAAAGAGTATTTAGTCAGATATTATTGGCGTTCAGTGAGTACACTTTCGTATGTAAATTTATAATCTGGGGGGGGTCAAAAATCAAGGAAGCATCTCGTGTTAGTGCAAGAATGAAAAGGAAGGCCTGCACTCCATTTAACTTATGTGAGAACTTTATTAACATTTACTTTATAAGGAACGCGTTGGAGGATCACTTTATCTTCTTCTTCCATTGGCACTACAGCCCACTGTGGGCTTTGGCCTGTCGTTCACGACTTTCGTATAAATAGGTTTTTTACTGGGTGGGATTGTTAGCCCCACGCCAAATCCCCAACCTGGAGGACCAGGGTATCCCTTTTTGTCTGGGTCATCACCTTTGACCTGTCTGGCATGGGAGGCCCTACCAGTAGCATACGCTACCGCCAGCATAGTTCACAGGATCATAGCATCACTTTATCACCGCTTTTATTCTAGAGGTCATGTGGCGTCCAGTCACATCTGAATGGTCAGGGACAAAGGGGGGGGGGGAGAAAAGTGTGCATGTTAAGTGTTTTAGCCTAATTTTACGCACTGTTTGAACATTCACGAAACAGGATCGATTGATTTTGTAGAAGAATTGGCAAGATTTCAAAGTGACTATTAATGACAATTAGAAATAGAGGAAAAAGTGGAGATGACTTATTTAGGATGCAAACTACAGCGTTCTTTCAGCCTTGCGAGACTGAAAGAAGCGAAAATCGACTCGAATACCCGATGCATCAACCTATGCATACTGATTGAGTGCGTGAATATTTTTCGCCTCTTCGGTCCTTGACGCTGAATTTCGAGGACCTAAATATATTGATCCTTTCCTGCATTGGCGATTTCACTCTCTTCCCACTGTACAAGGACCACCAAGATCTGATGGCCGATTTCTCTCCACGTTCTCTTATTTTAACCGTTCGGCTCAAAATGCAGTCACACCTTGACATCCCAGAGATTTAATATATTTTTGCACTTAAGTAATTGTGGATATTATTACTTTATTACAATCCCCAAGTCAATGTATATTTCTTTACTTTGTCTATAAACTGTACACAGTTGGTTGTACCAAGTATCGCAAACTCTCAAGCCTTCAACAATAAACAAATCTGTTCCTCGTAACTGAATTTTGGTCTATAAGAATTACCAAATTCTCTTCAATTATTTTCATGTTTCCAAGTTTTCTTCAAAATACACGCCTTCCTCAGAAGAATATTTATTGTTTCTTGCTCATTGAACAGTATTTATTTGTGGAACTTTCTGTCTAATAATTGAAACCACACTGAAAATGCACATCGCGTAACCGCGTATCAAAATAACTATGTCAGCTTTGCTTAATTACTAAAATTATATTTGATAATTTTGCAAACATTATGGGTGTTATTGAAATAACAGTTCATGAAACATCTCATTTACAGGAACATTTGAGTCAAATATTAGTAATTAATTAGACATGATAAAATAAATTATGATAAGAGTTGGCAAAATGAGAGATAAAAATTATTCGATGTGTGACATAAATTTATAGCTTTAATTGGAATTATAACTGCATGCAGTATGTACTGTAGAATATTAGTTCAGTCAGTAAGAAAGAAAATAAGTAGGAAACTTACTAATTAACTAACTGAATAATTCCAAGCTAAAATTTCCTCAGCTACTCACGAAATGTCCCGCTATTTATGGAACCCAAACTTCCATTATCATATTAAGAAGAGCCCTACTCTTGTCCTTAAGGGAGCCGCGTGAATCGAGCCTGCACTTTACCACCCTATTCTTTGGGAACCATTTTAGTGCTATAATTTTACCATCTATATCTACGTCTTCAAGCGGAATCCTTTCTTAGAGTTCCTGCACCAAAATACCAAATTATTTGTCATCCCTCCCTTGGTGTCACCTGCCCCTTTCGCGTAGTTTTCCTTGATTTTTCCAAACGAATTATATTAATCATGAATCTCCGCAATATACAGTTTTATCCAGCCTCCTGCTTCTTCACCCATATAGCCACAACTATCGTCCCGTTATTTATCATCTAAATATATTAGACGTGTTGAAAAGAAACGTTCTGAAATAAACAAATTTTACTATTTACTGTTCAATACAGGTACAATTATTACAAAAAGATGTGTGGCTTCAATTTCAGGACAAAATTTTTACTTTTTGAATCTGATGTTTATTGGACCGTGCATCATTGTGATAGTTGAAGAATAAAAAACCAACTATATGTCACTTGTTATATTTACTTTACTTCTTAGATACTCAACATGTTTCGAGCATTAATATGTCCATCTTCAGGAGTTTGCGACTATGTTGTTGAACTACCACA
>Ga0131853_10009705_pt1 | contig 17606 bp, 10 predicted proteins | sample TergutLab28metaG_FD_92764 | JGI IMG/M metagenome (GOLD analysis project Ga0131853, IMG submission 92764) | Labiotermes labralis P1 segment gut microbial communities from Petit-Saut dam, French Guiana - Lab288 P1 (version 2) (version 2) | ecosystem: Host-associated > Arthropoda: Insects >... | reverse complement strand
TTTGGATATAGGTGTTTTGGGTTATATCGGTATAGTTTGACCTAAGGAACACTCTCCCGAAGTTAGGTCCTTTCCTCCTGGGACACCCTGTATATATATGTTTGATAGGACACTTTATTCAGAACAATGCTGTCACTTGTTGTGAGAGTTCCATATAGTCTTCATTTGACACGTATTTGGGATGTAACCAATTTGAACACTGTATGGATTTGGTTATCCTGATCAGTGATTTTATAGGGTTTCTCACTTCCCCCAAATTAATGCTAGGATAGCATTTGGAAAACCAGATCAGAAGGGTGGGATTTTTACCAGATTACAGACTGTGCACAGTCTTTGTATCAGTGCTTTGCTTTATACCTTGGCATTGGCATTTTGAGTGATCTTAACTTGATACAAATGCCTGTGAACAACACATTTATAATGCATATTAAGAGGAGTGCACAAGTCTTGGCTGCCAAGTTGCAATGGCAACTGAAGTTTGCACAGTGGCTCCTAATATTTGTAGGTCCTCAGTATGGAAGTTGCTTCATGTCATTGTTGTGGTCCTTAGAATTTTGAGGTGGCTCCTGGATTTCCAGAAAATTTGTGCACCACATATTAAATTTTATTTCAAGTTTAGCAACAATTTTGCCATTGCAGGAAGATAATATGAAGTGGACTTCTGATTCCTGACTGACGATAAATTGGATGTAATTAAGCTAGAAATTCGTTACATGTCTTGCACAGGAGGCTTTTAAAATGATCTTTATTTCCTACAAGAAACTTTTCAGCACCTGAGAGTGAGCTTCATGTGGCAATGCCAGGAATGAATACATAGCAACAGAATCCCAAAGTGGAATGCAGATACCTTAAAATACCAATTTTCTTAAATCGAAATTGAGTTGAAACCTGAAATATGTCCAGACTGCTTCCTTCTCAAGCTTGACCATTTTTACTTTGGCAAGAAATCATATCTGCTGCAATTACTGTTAAGCTGTGGCAGAAAATGTTTAAATATATTGTGCTTTCTTTCATAATACAGAAGTCTTTATTATAATCATGTAATGCACTGAAATACACTGTGTTGAAATTTAGCTTGTATTTTTGTGTGTGTCTGATGTCCTGGTTGTGATACGAGTATTGTTATGCTTATTAATACTGAAATATGTAAGACTTAGACTGTTCATGACAGGAGAATAAGTGTGATGTCTCACAATCTGACATCTGAAGATGGCTTAACAAATATAATAAAAAACATTAGAGTAATGGATTTTACGTTACTTTGATATGTAACATTGACCATAGAATACAGAAATACTAAGTTATAAAACTCATTGTCAAAATTGTTACATATTCACACATACACAGAGCAGACAGAAATTAACCAATACAATCGTGTAGTGTTCCAAAAAATGTATATGCCTTTAGCACTTAGCTGGATGTCATTAATGTTATTTGCAAGGTTTTTGTGGTGGTGAGAATTTACATTCTGATGTGGCATCATGTGTCACATAGGTGGTGGTCAGAATGTTTAGAAGGAACCTGCTACCTCTATGTTCAGGGTAGACTTCATACTGAAGTTGGAGCAAGCACATGTCTGAAATGATTGTAACCACTTATGGAAATACATGTCGCAACCCAGGTGTTTACAGTGTAGGAGTTGGTATTAGTGACCTTTTTGATATTGTTTCATCCAGCCACATGGTATTCTTTTGATAGAGAAAGTGGTAGGAATTTTGTTTTATGTTTTGAACAATTAATTTGTTTATGAGACCATTCTTCTGGGTTATTATGCAGCGAGTATTGGTAATTCCTTACCGACATTTCAGGACAGCCTATAAATTCCATCTGCAAGGGTCAAGAATCCAATCTTTACCAATGTGTCAGGACATCCCTTCAGTCCCAAAACATTGGTAAGGAATTACCACTACTCGCTATGCAATTACCCAGAAGAATGCTCTTCTCATCTGCTTCATGGTGGAAGTGTGAAAGCACGCATAGTAAGTGGGTTTATAAATGTTATTTATAAATTGAGACAATGAAAGAAGTACAGAGGCAGTTAGGTCTTCACTCTTATGGGATTCACACTGACAGTTGGTAGCTTTTTATCAACATTTCAGGACAGATTTGTTGGTCCTGCTTTCACAGGTCAAAGAGGCCCAAGAAGTTTTGGTTTGATAGAATGTAGACAAAATGCAGAATGTCTACCAAAATCCCCTGTCTCAGTGTCACTTGATTTCTGTTAGTGGGGTACCATAAATAAGTGTGTGGTTGCCAGAGAGTTAACATTAGTTGCATAGCTGAGGCATGAGATTTAGAGTTCATGTATGGCTTTTTGACGTGTAACACACTCACAAGCACGTTGTCAATATGCACTGATGCAAATGTTGGGCATTTTAAATATTCGTGACTATAAAGACAGTTTTACACTGTGGGTTGAAGCCCTTATGCTTCAGTGTTAAAGAAACATGTGATTGTGTATACATTTCTGGGGACACTACTGATGCGTTTAGGGGTTTACATGCACATTTGATCTTTAGAGTGTGCTAAGCTGTACTTATTTCTAAGAAATGTGATGTGTTTATAAATTTTGATACTCATTCGTATGGATTGACTCATATGTTGTGTTTACTAGCTTTTAAAAAGTATAACACCATTTTCATGTTTCCTAAGGCATATTAAAATTGCATATTTCTTGTATAGTTAGACATGTTGGTATTAGTTACAACTTTGACTGGAGCAGTTTTGGTATGGCTGTATCTCGGAACTCAAATAATGTTTATGTGTATACTACATTCTTCATGCCTTACAAAGCTGTTTTCTTGTAGTTCTGTAATGGTTGTATTCAAAGATCTCCTCCTTATTTGAAGGTTTGATATTTGGACCTAAATGAAGGGTTTTATCTCAGTAATAAACTGACTTTTTTGTTTTTTGCAGAATTTCCCAGAAAGTAGAATTATAATACATAAACTGTATTTTAAAAATTATTGAATCTTTTTCAATTTCATGGTCTTATATTTGTTTTGATATTTAGTTTGACGAAGATAAACTGCTGAAAAACTTGACACATTCATGAAACACACACAGCCTGACACGGTACTATACTAATTCTATAAAAAAACTGTGTTGCATTTGCTGTTGCTTGGGTGTGTTCATGTATTTTGATTGATGTTTCAAGGTATGGCAGAAAAAAGTGTTGGCCAAGTTGTTGACATGTGATTGAAGGTGACTTTACCTTTCTTCTTATCCTTGCTGCATGACCTTATTTTGGTTCTGTACATTGCATGAAACAAGTCTGTCGTAAAAGTTCATTTTCTGCGTACTTTTCATTGTAACGCATCCTTCCCTATTTGTTTCATTTGCACGCTTGTTTGTGTTCCGTTCGCACTTCAGTTGCTCTGTCTTTGCATGTATTTGTTTGTATTGCATAAAATATGTTGCCTGTTTGTTGTTTTTTTGTTTTTTGTTTTTTGTTTTTTGCTGTTTTCTTAGTTCCTTTACAGAGGCTAATTTACCATGTTCCTGTTCCCCTCCACTCTCCCTCCTGTTCACCTTGTTACACTGTTTTAGGTTGCGGTACATCTGGAGTCGTTCTCTCGCCCTTTCCTAGATCTGTATTTCCCCCTGGCCTAACTTCTGTAGGGGGATTCACCCCTTCTTATTGCATGCACCAACCTTATTACACGCATCCTGGCTCAAACCCTGGTCTTTGGAAAAGTCCTTCAATTTTAGATTTAACTTCAATCTATCAAATGTCAAACAGCCACTATGGTGTGAATAATTCTACTTCTAATCCGCCAACTGTTAATTCTTCTATCCGTGGTGGCCCATTTTCATCATCCTCCGTACCCAATACTACTACTGCTGCTCCAAATCAACCACCAAACTCTCTTCCACTTTTACCAAACACCTGCACCGTGGAACCTACTGTAGCTGCCAGTAACACTGGAACTGGGACAGAGATGTACACACAGAGTAGCAAGAGTAGCAGCCACGCACAGTCGCAGATGCAACATGGGAGGACTGGGTCTCCTGTTGGAACATCCACAGGTGTATCAACTGTGGGTGTCCAAAACTCCAGTGAGATTGATCGTATCATGGCAAAGATTGAGCAAGACAACCGAATATTGGCTGAACTGGACAAGACCAGGTCTACTATTGGTAAGTGCTTCCTCAAGTTGTTCTGCTGCCTGGATTGCTGAACATGGCTTGGATACACTCCTCCAGTTTGCAAGGTGACACTCTGCTTGGTCTTGTTGTTGCAGTGTAGGATTTTGTGGGTCTTTGAAAGACATTAAATTGAATTGCTTTTAGCATGAAAATTGTTTTTTGAAGTAACCATTTCTTGCCACAGGAGCTAAGCCTAAGTGATCATAAATAAACATCTTCTTTATCCTATTTTCAGTGTGATACTTTGGTTCACTGACTAATGCAGAGAGGGATATTTCACAAACTTAATTTTTATCTAGTTTCCAACGTGATACATGCATCCTTTATGCAGTGGAGATTGCATGAATAAAATACAAATGACTGTGAATAATTGTCTGAAGAATGAATGTAAGACCTGTAATTATGCCGTACAGTCATTCCCCGACTTACGTTATTCCCCACATATGCCACTTCCCTCCATACCAAATACATACACCAAGTGCGCAAATATATATGTATGATGCTGAAGATGTTTTGTGGTTGCCGAACTACCATGATCAGGATGTCACGTGCAACTTGAAAGCACAGCACCCTTGAAGAATTTGAAGTAGTTATGGAACCTGAGCCTGATCATAAGGAGAGGTCCACAATGGATTTGAAATTAACTGAGGGGCTTGTGCTGATTGGAGGTGGCATCAAGGTGTTTGAGGACATTGGTTTGAACAAACAGAGAGTAACAACAACTAGGCAAGGAATTATGTGGCTGCCTGCTTGTTATGAGGAGGAGGAGGAGGAGAAGAAGAAAGAGGAGGAGGAGGAGGAGAAGAAGAAGAATAAGAAGGAGGAGGAGGACAAGAAGAAGAAGAAGAAGAATGAGGATGAGGAGAAGGAGGAGGAGGAGGAGAAGAAGAAGAAGAAGAAGAAGAAGAAGAAGAGGAGGAGGAAGAGGAGGAAGAAGAAGAAGAAGAAGAAGAAGAAGGAGGAGGAGGAAGAGGAGGAAGAAGAAGAAGGAGGAGGAGGAGGAAGGAGAAGGAGAAAAGGAGGAGGAGGATAAGAAGGAGGAGGAGAAGAAGAAGTTTTTGTCTTGGCAGACTTTACTGTCTGATTTCTTCAAGTCATCTTCAGGGACTGGGTCATTGCCACATGTATTGTTGGACACTGGAGATGGTGATCCTGATAACCACCCTTTCCATTTTAAGATTGCATTTATGGGAAAATCCATTTTGACTTACACTATCTTGACTAATGTTGCTGGTCTCAGAGGTACCTACAAATTAATTTTGTGGGATGGCTGCTCTATACATTACTGTAAACCTTGGTAGAGATAGTAACAGAAATGTTGTAAGATATATAATTGATGATGATGATTGAGAAGATGGTTATTATAATAAAGAGAGAAGTTAAATTACAAGTTTAGATTGTATTCAGTGATTATATAAGGAACTTAAATTGGAGGTCACCTTGGAATCTGGTAGCAGCGCGATCACTGGCAACTTAAGGGTATCATCTCTGCAGTTAACTCTCTTGTATTGAACATTGACACTTTACCAAGTGAAGCATACTTATCTACCCCATTGTGCATCATGGAACTTTTTGTTGGCAAGTTTTGTTAAATTGGTAGCAATGAGTCTGGTGTGTTTGGTTTGAACAGTATGTAATAATAATTTTCTTCTTGTGTGTTTGCTGTTAGTATATGGTACAGTCCTTCAAGTGTATCTTACAGGTATTTGCCTTCCCTTCTTAACCTCATTTTCTTGTATGTTTTTAGTTCAAGAATTTAATCTCAGTTAACTGATTTTAATGGTTTTTAAGATGGGGGAAATCCTGTAGCATTTTGGTGAAGCATACCTCCTTAACAAATTTTCCACCTAGAATATCATGTCACCAAAATGCCAGTTAGCAACTTCTAATATTGCTTCATGTATAGTGACATCATCTCATATAATACTCATAAGTCACACAGTAGGAGATTTTTTCTCTCTGTTTTTTTTAACTTCACAGATTTGTAATGACAGAAGTTTTCTTTCTGTGTCATGAATTTTATTATTTTTAATGTTTTAACTTACAGCAAGTCCTGCTGCAGTCCATTCAAAGGATAATGTTCTTGCAATTTGGTCATTTCACTTAAACATGTATGCATCATAGACAATCTTCTCTTTGACCATCCAACTGAAGGAAAGTGCCTTTAAACACAAGAAATCATGAAGAGTGATTTCCAAGTCCAGAGTTCTTTTCCCCCCATTATTCTCATGTTGGTACAGGTGATACTTCAGACTATACCACCATCACTATACCGGTCCCCCAAACCAATGTCTTGGGCTCAGGGCGTCTGTTACCAACCTGCAGACAGCCACAGCAACCACCACCACCACACCAACAACTGCAGCAACACTGTGCTGATTCAAAGAAACAGTACCTTAAAGTCCCGCAGATAGTATATGGTCGTGGTTCGCGAAGTGGTAGTCATGATCATCAGCGTAAGTGTGGTTAGTTCTTTCAGGCAGATTTGAGACTCATAGGCTAGACTTGGTTAGCAGAGTTCAGTGGCTGATGGATGTACAAAAGATATGACTTCTTGGTGACATAGTTATGCCAGAGAAGGGAAGTGTAATCGATGATGGTTGTCATGTACTGATCCTTAGGCACTGCTGCTGCAGGAGATTTGTATGCTGGATATCACGTTGGTCATTTAGACAACAGATTTTTTATTGTGATTCTCAGATTTTGCAGGTTATGAAAAGTCTAACGAAACTTAAGTACACATATTTTTGTTTCATGTCCTGTTTCTAAACATTTTTTTTTTTAAATTTTGATTTTCCATTTGATGCTATTTGCACATTTATCCAAATGCTGAAACACCATCTTGCACCATCTTGATGTACCTTGACCTGGTTTTTACTAGATACTGTTTTCTTCAGTATCTGTCTGCATACAATTACTGCATTGGACCTTGAAGTTTCTGTGTTTGTAGAATGCTCAGGCCCCAGTACAAGAGGATAGTTGGAATGGAGCATGTTTTTTGGTCCTCGTTCCTAGATTTTTCTATGTAGGGAACATGTAAAATTATGTAAAGAGTTAATTGATAATTCTGTAGCTATTTCACTACTCAGAAGAAAACATTATTATTAGAACAAAGACAAGAGCTGTGTCTGTGTTCATAAATTTTGTAATTTATGTTTTCTTGTGTTATTTAGTGATAAGATATAAATTGTGTAGGTTATATAACAATGAATTAGAGGCGAGAATGATTTGTAAGATGAATTGTGAGGGATGGGTTGAAGCACTTACGGTGTGCTGCTGTGTACTAACCCAGTATTTAGGCCTACATTGAAGGGCTAAGGAATGCCATGAATAATCGTACACTGAGACTGAAATTGATACTGTCAAAATGTGCCTCTGTCTGTTGTTTCTTAAGTACCCAATGTTAATGTCAAGCTAAGTAATCATGTGTGCAGCTTATGATCCATAATCTGAGAGTAGCTGTTCCATTGGACCTGACAGAATAGATTATTTTTCATCACCTGTTGGGTGGGGGGTGGGGGGGGGGGGAAGCAGTTTCAGAAATGCAGTGAATTTAAAGATCTGGAGTGATGGATGGAGTAAAAGAATTGTGTTAATCACTAATTTTATTCTATTGTAGATCAATGTGTGATGTTCTGTTCTTTTTTTAAATACCTATTAAGAGTCTGGATTAATCATTTGGCTAAAGCTTAATTTGCAAGTCTTAATTCTTGTGGTTTCTTTGTAAAGATTGTATTTGATTTGGAATGATGGATAAGTGTAGGGCATTACAGAGGCAAGACATGAATCAGTTATTAAATGTGAACTCTAACCCTTAATCTTCTGCAGCAGCATCTGTCGTCTCTTATAGGTAAGTGCACTCTGACCACATCTGTTGCAAAGTACCTTTTTCTGTCATGCCGTACATAGGATGCTTACACTCTACCTACCTGACCCACGTAGTCGCTCGCCAGTTTATCATGCATCAAACAGAGAGCTCCTTTCCCTTTCTTTGTTTATTGTTCTGTAGCAGTTTTTGTGCTCTAGTTCATTTCTCCAGAATATGATTTGTTCAAATTAAGTTATTTTCAGCTGTTTCTTGCCTGCTGTATGACAAATGGACTTGCACTTGTACAAAGAGAGTTGTTTAGCACTTGTTATTTGTTATGTGGTTGGTTTGCTGAACCTTTCGTTTGCCACACTCTGGCAGTTTAGATGTTCACATACCATTTCTTATGGCAGTGTTGCTGAAGATTGGAGTTTTTTTTGGAAGTGATGCTGTGTCATTGGGTGTGTAGTTCTTGATGTTACTTATGCACTATGATCCTTCAAAATGTTGGGAACTACTTGTCCACTGGCAGAATCACATCCTGCAAGAGTCTGATCTTCATACTACATCTTGTAGATCTTACTTGGTGGTACTCCCAAATACCGACGGTTTTTGCTCGTGACTGGACCTATTGAAATGTTGAGTTTATTATATGAATTTTGCTATGTAGATATCTGCTGTAAGAATGAACATTTTAAATGTATACAAATACATTTTTGTATTTATTAGTTTTAAATGACAGTAAAAAAAATGGCGATACATCACCTTCCATTGTTCACCGCTCAAAGAGGAGAGAATGAAAATTGTTGCTACTGGCTCTGTTCTCCTGAAGCTAAAGAGAGGTCCTACTCATTATTGGCTGATTCATTGCATTACATGATGTAGACATGCTTGCTTTTCACACAGTATACTGTTTTATACTTTGTTAGATTTAGCTGACTGTCTAGTAGCAGTCAAATATATGGCTTAAGACAGCTGTTACTGATTGTATGTACCTAATGGTGTAGCCAGCAGGTGATGAACAATTATAATTGTAATGATTAGTGTTATAGCTGCAGCAATGATAAATATATGGAATTAAGCAGAAATATACAATTAATTTGAAGCTCTGTATTCATAAGGAAGGGTGCCCACAGACATAACAGCTTTACTGTGTAGAAAGCCTGCATCTTCTGGAACATTCTGTGATTGCTGCCATGCTTAGTAACATAATAAAAGAAACATCACTGAGATTATTTTATTGAATGACACCACTGGGTACATGTTTATGCTACTGTGCACCTTAGTTGAATTTGCTACTTAGCATATAGGACTTGTGTGTTGTTCCATCACTACTGACGTTAATGTGAAATTTGTAGTGTAAACGTTAGGGCAGAATTTCCATCCTACGCGCTTGTAACTTATAGATTGGAAATGCTGTGTTGTATTTAGACTGACAACTCCATGTTGTGTGGTGAACAGCACACACTGAGTCAAAAGTAAGGTTTTTGTATGCCATATAGAGCCAGCTTTTCCTTGGTTGCATTAAGTAAGTCATAACATTAACGGTTTTATTGTCCATTTTTGAAGCATTTGATGTATGCAGTTTTCTTCAGTCTGTGTAAGTGTGCACGTCACTGTCATTTTTTGTATTTTTGTGAATTAATGTTTTTAAGTGAAAACCATGTTTTGGGACAAACAATACAACCTTGGAGATAGGAGCAGAGGAACTACATGCTTCTGTGTCACTGTCACTTCATTAAATTTTATGATACTATGATGTAGTTTAATGTGGGCCGGTTAGCTCAGTCAGTATAGCGACTGACTACAGGATGGACGGTCCGGGTTCAAATCCCGGTGGGGACGAGATTTTCCGCCCGTCCAGACCGGCCCTGGGGACCACCCAGCCTCCTGTAAAATGGGTACCGGGTCTTTCCCGGAGGTAAAATGCGACTGGGGTGTGCTGCTGACCACTCACCCCCTTCTAATGCTGTGGTCATGGAAGAGTAGAGCTATACCTCTACCCACCCTGTGGGCCACACTGGACCTGTAGTGGGATCACTTTACCTTTATTATGTAGTTTAATGTTTAGGTATTTGTAGTGGTTGTGGGGTTTGTAGTGCTGTATTCAGTGTTCTTGGCTGTTCCACTTTATGCACCTATGATTTAATTAGCTTATAGTTTTACATTGTATTCAGGAAGCCACACTGTACACTGTTAAGACTGGGCAAATGAATGTTAATCTTTAGATTTTATGTCAGTTGCATTTCTGTAGGCAAGTGAAGAAGCTTTTTGTTGTAAGGTCTATTCTACAAGATAATTTACAGAGACTGTCATAATTATTGCGAATGTGTTTCCAGGAAATAAAAGCTGTAATGATCTTTCTAGTTCTAGTCTTTTAAGTGATTTGGAGCCAAAATAAGTTTGGCAGATTTTTATGCTTCCATAGTCCTGGGTGCTGCACTGTACAAGCCTGAATATAAGACAGCTCCAAATACAAGGTGACTCTTGTCTTTCCCATTAGAGTGTAGAGATGGGAAAGGGAGCTCAGAAATTGTAGAAATTGCAATAAAAATGTTAATAAAATTTCAATGAGGTGGGTATAAAACTAAAAATAATGCATATAACTGACCATATGTACCATATGAACATAACTCAACACAGCCTTTTACCACAGGCTACTAGGAAATGATGTGTATTTTATGTGTTATTGGAAACTGCCATCAGGCCTTGCTTAATAAGGTGATCTGTACTTTTCTGTGCAGCTGTTACTTTAAAAAACACATGCCTTTTCATACTTACACAGTACTATATTTAGTGGTCATTTTGTACTGATGAACATTTTAGTATACTAAGGTAATATCTTATATTTAGGAAGAGCACGTACATCAGCTATTTTTGTAACACTTATCAAGTGTCAGTCATATGTACTAGCTCCAAACATTACCTGATATAGCTGAATGCTTCTTTATTTTATTTTGCATGTTATAATGGTAATTATGCTCACCAGTATCTTCATTAACTAATTTCTTGTTATTTGATATATGCAGCCTTTATCTGACATCCAAGTTTTGCTTTCGAGGTTTTTGCCACACTATTTGGAACTTATGTTTTGTTCTACAATGTGGTCACCATTTTCAGAGTGAATGACTTTCACCCTGAAGATGGTACCAGTCTGTTGGAACATATTTAACATGCTCATGTGGTTCACAGTGTGGTAAAAATTCACAAAATTTAGCATGTAAATTTGTAGCTTTTAATGTAATGTCTGATGTCAGGTAACCATTATTGGAGAGATTGGTTAAAAAATTGTCACATCATATCCAGCTCAGTTCTTATGGCTTATTGCTAATTCTTGGTACTTTCCCATGAAATGGGTGGATGATGCAAAAGTTTCAGTCTCTGATTAAAATTCACATTCATGTTTAATAGAATCACCAGTTGTTTTGTAAAGGAAGTCTGTCCACCCATTGTACGGCTCGGTACATGTGATGTTTTGATCCTTGCCAGTGAAGTGATGGGTATGAAATTTGATTAAAATTCATAATCAGGTTTACTATAAATACCTATTTTTCCTCAGAGGAGAAAGAAGTTATTTTGTTACACAATGTAGCCATTAGACGTTTGTGAAAGAAATATTTTGATGCCTTCTGTGTAGATATGAATTTTTCAGAACATATTGCTCAAGAACCTTTGTCTCTGACAAGATAATTATGATGAATTTAGATGTGGATCCAGCCTTTTAGAAGAAGGATGAAGATGGATGAAATGGATTGTTATTATAAAACTGTGCATAGCAGAAACAAGATGAGGCATAGTGATTATACTTTGTGACTTGTGAAAAATGACGAATGTAAGACACTTGTCTTTTTGAAAAAGCAAGAATTTAATCAGAATAATACATTATAATTTTCTTGACTTTGTTTGTGGACTGTTACATGGGTCTGGATATTTGTGTAGGAGGGAGAAATAGGGTGCAGTAGATATCAGTCATTTTTGAATAGAAGGCATTCATTGCATTCCTGAAGGGAGATGACAGTTTATTTTTCCTCAGACCATGTTTTTTTTTTTTAATTTGCAGTAGCTGTTTCATATTTTGTGTAAATAATACCATGTATGTAATTTACATATTTTTCATTTAAATTTAATTTAAATATTTAATCCTGCTAATCAGTGAATTTACATATTGATTACTATTTCATATAATTCAAAACAATATAGAATGTATGTTTAATGAGCAAACAAATGCACGCTTGACTGACAGTTTTTATTATACTGTACTTTTTTTTTATTGCTCCTACACGTTCCAACGCCAACTATTAATATGTCCATATTTATTACAGATTATATGTACTGCCACCTGAAAAAAAATTCCTAGAATTGTTACAACAATATAATTTATTATATCTAAGACAGTTTTAATGTTTTAACTATTCTAAAAACCGAATGTGAAAAAATGCAACCAAGATTGCATGATCACATTGATGTAACTTAGCAGGCACTGAATGAGAGCTCCATGAGGATGACATGTTGGCATTGAAACATGTAGGAGCGATAAATAGAGAACAGTATAATAAGAACTGTCAGTCAAGTGTGGATTAGTGTGCTCATTTTACATGTAGTGAAAAATGCGTGGTACAAAGTTTAAAAAAAAAATTAATGTAGAATAGTTTGTTAGTTTATTATGTAACAAGTGCATACCACTGTGATCAAAAAGTACGGTGAATGCTGCTGCTGAGTGCGATCCAACGGAAAGGCAGGGATCTTCAATACGGGAAGCGGCGCGTCGAACCTTAGTAACAGTGTGTGACAAGTTTCAACTTGTCCGGTGCAGTCAGTCGGTTGTGAGCTACGGTTGAGAGACGGTGTGTTTTGAAGCTTACCATAAATCATGGATCATGAACAACGCATTAACGTGAAATTTTGTTTCAAACTGCAAAAAAGTGCTAAAGGAACACGCGAAATGTTAAAATTAGTTTATGGTGATGCTGCAGTGACCATGAAGACGGTTTACAAGTGGTTCGAGCGATTTTGTAATGGTTGTGAAATGGTTGAAGACGAGGAGAGATCGGGACGTCCTTCAACATAAAAAAACCCGACAGAATGTTGAAAGAGTAAGCGAAATGATTCGATCAAACAGACAATTGACTATTTGTGAAATTTCTGAGGATCTGAACATCTCTTATGGTTCCGTTCAAAACATTTTAACATCGGATTTGAACATGAGGCGAGTGAGTCCTCCACCATGACAACGCTCCATGTCACACATCGCTTCTGGTACGGCAGTTTCTGTCAAGTAAAAATATTACGGTGTGTCCTCATCCACCTTATTCACCGGATCTGACACCCTGCAACTTCTGGTTCTTCCCCAAAGTCAAAATGACCATGAAAGGTAAACGTTTTGAATCGATCCAGGACATCGATATGCAGCCACGACAGCGCAACTAAAGACACTTATGAAAGAGGACTTCCAGAAGTGCTTCAGAAAGTGGCAAGAACGATGGGATAAGTGCGTTCGAAGCGAGGGGGAGTATTTTGAGGGGGATTAATGGCACTGTGTCTTTTACTGTAATAAATTTTTCTGGTTTAAACTTTAGCCGTATTTTTTGATCACACCTCTATCTTGTGATATGCATTTAATAATCAGCAGTGGTATAGAACTGTGTGATATCAGACAGACTGATATTTACATTGTCACTGCCATGATCACTGTATTATTGCTGTTGTTTTGGGTCACATAATATGCAGATTAAGTGTAACACCTGCAACAAACATTACCTGTGGTTAATTTATGTTATTTGGTATTTTTAATTTCTGATGTCCAACAGAATTTTGCATTTCTCGAAGAACTGTACTCTTCCATTGCACACCAAGTTTTCAAATAACTGCTGAAAGCCATCACTGAGGCACTCTGAATTTCATTATCTGCACAAATAGATGACCTTTCAGTTCCTGTTTTTAGCCCTGGAGCAATGGAAATGTTTCATTCTAGGCGTGGAAGGTAGAAAGCACAGGGTAATTCATTAACATTGATTTTTGCTGTAGGTTCAGAGGTGTGTGCCTTGGTGTTTGTGTGTCAAAGGAGCCATGTCTTATTGCACATTGCACATTGCACATCTCATTTCGTATGTAGTGTGTAAAGCCTAGAATATTTCAGCACAGGGTTTTCCTCCTGGCTTAGTGCCTGTTGGATTATAATGTGCAGAACGAATTCCTCCATAATAAACAGTGATATTTTCTATTTTGGAGCTTTCAACTCCATGCATTCTTGCAGTCAATTTCTTCTTTTTATTCCAACTAAATGCACATGATATGTTAAATACGTGTACTATCACCAATTACCTCCTACATGTTTCGGTGTTTGTTACACCATTTTAAGGGAGACCTTTGCGTTGTTTGCTCAAGAACTGTATGCTCTTTGCAATGTTGTGCTATAGAATTTAAAGTTTACCCTGTTTATTATCATACATACCAACAGGTATTATTGTTTGTGGTATAGAATTTAAAGTTTACCCTCTTTATTAACATACATAATAAATAGCAGGAACCAACAGATATAAATGTTCTGCAATAAGGATTTTAACTAACATTTTAGATTCATAAGATACAGAAGAACACGCCACATTTTGTTTTAAACATTGTAGCAAGCGTTTTAAATTTTACAAAACAGTATGCTTTTTACTTTATGGCACAGCCTATGTAACAACATTGCAAAAAGCATATAGTCCTTGAGCAAATGACACAATGGTCTCCCTGAAGATGGTGTAAAACCAAAACATGTAGGAGGTAATAGGTGATAAATACAGGGTTATTCGAAATGATTGTTGGGGTTTTAACAACTTGTCATACACAATACACTTGAGATAGGGGTATATGTATTTTTTTATTTAATAGAACACCACCCCAAGTTTTTGTTACATACCTTACAGGTGCTCTATATGTGACCCTTTGTGATTCTACAAACATCAACACGATAATCGAGTTCGTTCCGCATGTCAGTGGTGATGGTTTCAATGGAGGTTCTGATTCATACCTTAATTTCCAGGATACTTGCGGGAAGAGGAGGAACATAAACCTGATCCTTTATGTAACCTTATAGAAAGAAATCACATGGGGTTGCATCTGGAGAACGAGGTGGCAAGTTGTTAAAACCCTGACAGTCATTTCGAATAACCCTGTATATGTATTGAACAAATTATGTGTATTTACTTGGAATGAAAAGAAGAAAAATTATATTGTATGTTTTGAAGTGGATGTCACTGAATGTAACTTCCATGGCCATGGTGCATCACAGTACTTTCTTTAAGGAGACTGATGTCTGCTGTTATGGTTACAAACTGTCCACCACATTTTCCATATTTCTGCCCTCCATTGGAGCATCATTTTGTAAGGTACTATGACTGGTCTCAGGTTTTTTATATTTTGAGTTTACCTGTAAAGACTAACGGATGGTGTCAGGCCAGGCTGACAATCCAGATGCCAATTCCTGGACTGAAGTTTGTTGAATTTAATTTATTATTTAGTCTTCATTAACAATCTGGTCTGTGCTTCTGTGATGCTCAGCTGCACATATTGATTGTCACAACTTCTTGGAACAATGTTGTTTATAAAATTGCAGCATTTTAAAACACTATTTTCTGTAAGTTTTAGCAGTTTATGTAGAAGTGTTGGCAGCAGACATGCCTTCCCTAACATCTTGTAACACACTGTTCCACAACTGGTAAATCTTTGTGTACTGAAATGTGCTGATCTCATGAAGACTAGAAGAAAATTGTGGTAAAAAAAAAATGTGAGGTCTGCTTAATGAAGTGACTCTGATTATCTTGAGTGTATCTTTGTTGGAGGAAGACTGATAAGCAGGTAACAGCTTCAGTGCATGCATTAAATAAACATGCCTGTAGCAAATTTGTACAGGAAACTGAGTGATGATTTAAAGGGTGGTAATACATCAAGATTGAATGTATCATGGGTAAACAGTGACACAGAATATCTCTGTCCCAATAAGGAATGGAAGTTTGAAGTAGTAATGGGTAGGTGATTTTGCCATACCTATGTTAAAAGAACAGGTGAACATTCATAAGTGTATTAAAGTGTTTTGATGTATTTTGATGTATGTACCATGCATCTTGTACATTTTATTATCCAGACAAACAAATGCATGACATACATATGTATTTATACACACACACACACACACATATATATATATATATATATATATATAAACAGTATATTATGTAATGAAGGTACTCCTTCATGTTTCAGTGTATCTGTATAATCTTCAGGCAGTCTTATACTTCTATTTTGCTAGAGTCACAAAAATCATTAAGATTGTACAACTCAATAAATTCTTCTTCTTCTTCCAATGGCGCTACAGCCCAGGGTGGGCCTCGGCCTCCTTCAAGAGTTTCCTCCATCCTTTCCGGTTTCGGGCGGCTACTGTCCAATTTCTACGTCCTAGCTTTGCTACATCTTCCTTCACTCCGTCTTCCCAGCGCAACCTGGGTCTACCTGTGGCGCGCTTTCCTCCTGACTCATTAAGGAGGACTCTCCTGGCTAAACCGTCGTCATCCTGGCGCATGACATGTCCTGCCCATCTCAGTCTACTCAGCTTACAAAATTTCACAATGTCTTATCATACAATTGATAAAGTTCTTGATTAGTTCTAATTCGCCATTCTCCCTTATCAATCACTGGGCCATAAATTCTCCGGAGGATTTTGCGCTCAATACTGAGACGATATTCGTCTTGCGTAGATAGCGCCCATATTTCTGCCCCATATGCAAGTACCGGTCTAATTAATGTTTTGTAGAGGAGTGTTTTGGTCTTCTTGGATATAATCCTTGATTTCGCATGGTTCTGTAACCCATAATATGCTCTGTTGGCCATTATCAATCGAGCATTCACTTCTACTGTTCTATCATTCATTTTATTGGCCATTGTACCCAGATATTTAAAATTGCCCACTCTCTTAAATGTGTAATTTCCTATTACAAGGTCCTGACACGATTATGTGTCCTTTCCACTGTACATGTATACTATCTTCTCTTGATTTATTATCAGTCCCATATTTCTTGCAGATTTCTCCAACTTTAAAAAGGCTTCATTAAGTCCAGGGGCTGTGCGTGCCATTAGATCGATGTCATCTGCATAGACCAAGATCTGTACGGTCTTAAAGAAAATGGTTCCCCTAGTTTGAATGCCCGAGTCCCGTATAACTTTTTCCAGGGCTATATTGAAGAGAAGGCATGCCAGTGCATCGCCTTGTTTCACTCCATGTGCAGTAGGTATTGGCTCTGACAGATGAGACTGAATTTGCACTGAGCATTGTACATTGGTCATTGTTGTTTTGACCAATCTTATCAGTTTAGATGGAATACCAAATTCCGTCATGGCACAAAGAAGATTCTCTCGATGGATACTGTCATAAGCTGATTTAAATTCAATGAACAAATGATATATTCCAATTTGATTTTCGACTGTCTTTTCCATAATTTGACTTAAGGTGAAGATCTGATTGATCGTTGATTTCCCTTTTCGAAAGCCACATTGATATGTGCCTATAATTCTTTCAGTATATTCTGAAAGGCGGACATATATAATATAGGAGAGGATTTTATAAGCTGTGTTAAGTAGTGATATTCCCCTGTAATTACTACAGGTCATTGGG
>Ga0131853_10009703_pt1 | contig 17612 bp, 15 predicted proteins | sample TergutLab28metaG_FD_92764 | JGI IMG/M metagenome (GOLD analysis project Ga0131853, IMG submission 92764) | Labiotermes labralis P1 segment gut microbial communities from Petit-Saut dam, French Guiana - Lab288 P1 (version 2) (version 2) | ecosystem: Host-associated > Arthropoda: Insects >... | reverse complement strand
CTGACTGTACTGTTATATAATGTAGTATTATATTGCACACGCAAGTTCATTTAATACTGTTGTTCAACTGATATATTAACACCTTGATTGTTGATAATGCACTCAAGCATACACTCCTTATGAATATTGAATGCGATTACTGCCCTATGCAGCCCAGAATAATCACCCTTTGTTATATCACAATTATGATGAGACGTGCTGCCTACTTGTTCCTCCTTGGATTGCCACACACGCATACACACTGACGCTGGAAGACTGCTGGAACCCCTTGTTCTCTATAACACACCCTTATGGTGTCAGAACCCCTTGTTCTCTGTGTTAAATGTAATAACACGAGTTGTACGTTCCGTATGAACGGTTGCGTCCAGCCACTAGACTGCTGTGAGTTGTAGTGTCCACCCTTCTCGCAAGACGTGAAGCTACCTACTCAAGCCAAGCTAACTAGACAAAGAAAGGACGCTATGACGTCATATACCCGTGTTAATCTCGCTCCCAAAGTTGCTGTGTAACACTTACACACAAATTAAAATAACAAAACAAAAAAATAGCAAATTAGTTATTATAAAATTTGCCCTTAGCGTAACACTACATGATGTGTTCCAGAGGACCAAATTTTTGCATGTACCATCATTAGAAGGGGACTGCGGTAGCACAGTGGTTAAGGTGCTGTGCTACAAATCGGAAAGTTGCTGGTTTGATCCCAGCTGGTGTCATTGGATTTTTCATTGACATAAAATTCTTCCGAACACACTATGGCCCTGGGGTCGACTCAGCCTCTAACAGAAATGAGTACCAGGATTATTTCCAGGGGGTAAAGGCGGCAGGTGCGTAAAGCTGACAACCTACCACCATCCTGTGCCGTTGTCACAAAATCTGGGAACTTTAACTTCCTGGAACCCTCTGGGCCTGTTCAGGCCTGTAATGGGACAGCTTTACCATCATTAGAACCTCGTGTCATCTCCAGTTAAGATGGTGAGGTTGGATGGTCTTAGCCACTGTAGTTGACTCATCACAGTTGATACTGAGCAGCATTTCATTTGATACCAGCAAATGGAATAGGATGCTTAGTGATCACATAGTAGTGCATGTAGGAGTGTCCTGTTTGTTGTTAGGTGTGTAATAATATCACATCAAAAACACGTGTATTTTTTATGGCTTTATAAGATGGTGTGCAGTCGTGATTGAAGTTGTTAGTTGTTCCTGTACCCAGGAAGTGGTTCTTTGTTTCTCTGTAATCCAGTTTTTGTTTTGTAATCTGTACATAACAACACAAAACATGGAATCAAACTGGAAATGAGATTTTGTACCTGAAGACTACAGTGAGTGAGTCTCTGTAGCATAGGCCTCAAATGTAAGGTCTCTTTCTCTTTGACTTCTAATGGATTAGACAAGTAAGGGTGATGTGCTTGATATGTTGTGATGATGTGGTAGGGCCAGTGAATATCCTGTCCACCTACAACTGGTTTGTTGGTGTATGTGTAGTGCAGTGTTAAAATGTGAAGAGAGACTGTTTGTCATAGTAATATGACTCTGCGTTTGTTGTCCAGTCAAGTGCTGGGTACGTGACAGATGGATTGACTCAGTATCCAGTCTCATCTCCGCTTCCTTACCTTGTACCAGTACTGGATAGAATGTACTGAAGTCCAAAGGTGGGCTCACATATCTTGCTGTTTCTGATATTGTTTTTTATTATTATTTATTATTTTTGTTACAAACTGAGCCTTGGTGGAACTGTGCTTGTGTTGTCACTAGCTTAAATGGAAGAGAAACTGAAATAGCACAGGGAGCATTTCTGTGGAATGGAGACTTTCATCACTGATATCTTACTCTTGATAACCCAAAAAGGAAGGGGAAATACCAGACAGGGAAGCCTCATATTAACATGGAGAAGTCAAGTCTGTTACTCATAAGCAACTCCTCACCCTTCCACTGCACCAAATTCTCATAGATAATTTCAGACCAAGAAACTGTGATTGTCACCCTCTCTCCCTTATTGTAAGTAGGTAAGAAGGTACACACATAAGGCTTTGTAGCTTAAACTGCCTTAAATGTGGCATGGGAATGAATGTCATAATTTTACTGTTTTTTTTTTAACCTGCAAAATCTATGAAAATGTACCCTCATCACATGTTCTGAATCAGGTGTTTTATATTATTACGAGTTATAAGATCTAGAAAATTGGAGACATGAAGAGCAAACTTCCTTGAAAGGTTTCACAAATCCTAAAAAGTTTTTTCAGTGAGCATTACTGGTTGTTAACATGTTCACTGATTACGTGAATGTTAATTTAGAATAGTCCTCAAGTCTGGAACCCTGATATGCTGATGTGGTTTGAAGGAAAAATTTTGGGCTTCTGTTTTGTTAAGATGTACCAGTATAAAATTCCATTAAGAGTGGCAGCTTTAATGCTTTGAAAGTCTGCATCCACTGTAGTGTCTCATGACAGCTGTGGTGCTGCGGTCAGCAGTAGAAGGTACCCTGTACACTTAACATGTGTCCAAAATTGAGTTTGGAGTTTGGCTTGCTGTGGTGGTCCATATTGTCCAGTGCGAATTGAACGTAACAGCTTACCGTTACTATGCTCTTTGCAGTTCATTCATCCAGAATATGTGCACAGTAATGCTTACAGTTGAAATGAATCTGTTTTCACATATAATTGGAACAATCCGAGTGTCTCATAAGTATCAAGTCAAACATTCTGAGGGATGGCTGGGTGTTCAGTCCCAGGATTGGGGCCTCGTACTTTTATCCACTGATGCTCATATGATAAATGTTCCACTGAGGCTCTGGTGCTGGCTGCATGTGATATTTCTGTTGTGCTAAGTTATGTAGCGTGCACTAGATCACAGGCAGCATGTTGACTTACATGTTACTCTCATTTATCACCAATAGATGTCAGTGTGATGTTTTGATAGACTGCATGTTGGTTTCTTGACAGTGAAGGTGATCAACCACAGGAATCTCTTTGAGACACATCTTGTGCCATTTATTGATAAGATTTTAGTAAGTCGTTAGGAAGGTCACCAGACACTGGAACTTTCATAACTGAAGAATAAAAACCAACTAGATGCCACTTATTATTTTATTGTACTTCTTTTAGGCTCAATATGTTTCGGGCACTATTATGCCCATCATCAGGAGCTCGTGACTATAATGTTGATTACCCCATTGGTCGTTTCGTTCTTGGTTTGCTGTAGGTTTGAGGTTAGATGCAGTTAGGCTGGGGTAGTATCCAGGCTGCAGGCTAAAGCACATGCTTTAGCTTGCAGCCTGGACACTACCCCAACCTAACCACACCTAACCTCCAACCTACAGCAAACCAAGAATGAAACAACAAATGTGGTAATCAACATAGTCACGAGCTCCTGGTAATGGACATAGTAGTGCCCGAAACATGTTGAGCCTATAAGAAGTACAATAAAATAATAAGTGGCATCTAGTTGGTTTTTATTCTTCAGTTATCACAATGATGCACGGTCCAACAAACATCACTGGAACTTTCAGTCTTTAAAAGTCTTGATTGTGCCATCAGACTGTGCAGTTTTGTACTGATTGTTCTGAAAAGCTGTGTGTCTTATGGCTGAATTACTGGTTAAGTTATTGAGCCAGGTGCCGAGCCTGGTAAGTTATGAAATGACAATTTGCTGATAAGAACATAAAAGCTTGCTCTTAGCTGTGGCACAGTCGGTTGGTTGAGTCAGTGACAGTTTTAGTGCCTATGATATGACATATGGCCAGGATGTCATACAACTGAATATGTAGACAGTATGTCAGCTCCAACTTGGCAGGTGGCCATCCTGTGGGGGTAGCTAGGTGCCTAGCAGTGGGTGTGGAAAAGCTGGGCAGTATGATTGGAGGGAGATGAGTAAGTCATGCCAGTACTGTGAATAAAACTAATCTACACCACCACTTGGTGCATAGGCCCACCACACATGTGAAGTGTAGTTACCAACTTAGCCTCAACAATCTCTACCAGTTTTTACAAGGTCATTTTTAGGAACAATGTTGGGGAAGTATGAAGAACCTTATACATTATTAAAACTGGGTCTGGTTTGATTGTGTTATTCTGTGTTGAAGAGAGATGTAGAAATCAGTAGAATGGGGGAGAAAATTTCCATTGAATGTTCACAGTATTTAAGAATCCAAACATTTCTTCTTGAAGGAAATTAATACAAGCCTCTTGAGCCCATATTTGTTTATTTCTATGTATGTAACTATACCCCAGTTTAATTTAATGGTTTAACACTGAATTTTACTAATTGTATGTGCCATTATGATGTCATCTTTCATTGTGCTCTCAAGTCACTCTTTAACTGAAATACTGTATTTATGCAAATATCAGATTGTGCGTGTGCACTTTGGTTTTTGAAGGGAAGAGTAGGGAAATGCACCATCTCTGTAATGGTTACACCAACAAGAAGAAACACTTTGATTTGCAAGCGTTAGGCGACTCTAATTGTGACATTTGGTGGTGTATTATGCTCAGAATTAACTGCTTCATTGATTTAGCCCATTATCTCCTGTTAAAAAATAAAAGAAAATTACTAAAACACTGTGTTTTGGGGCAGTTGGTCCTTATGCGTAGACTAAAAAATAAGGTTAAAACCTGCTCACTTGGGCCATAAAGGTAAAGTATGCCTTATTGTTCAGCCTGAGAATGGGGACTAATTATTTCCCCCAAAGTAGCATTTTGTTAATTGTTGTTATTTTTAACATGAGGCATTAAGCAGAGTTTATGAAGTAGAAGATCTCAAGATACTGTCTTGGATGAAACATAAATGGCAGAGGTAGTGAAGCTGATAGTGTAGGGCCACTCATAGGATGTGTTAATGTCCATGCTGAATCACAATATGCATATGTATGTGATACCAGTATAGCATCGTGCAGGTGTTTGATAGTGAAGAAAATGAAAGCAGGGATGATGGTGAAGAAAATGACTGCAATGATAGTGCTGAAAAGCTAGACTGATTTTAATTTTTATGAACTTGGTGGTATTTAAGTGGATGATGTTTGTGTATATTTGAAGTTAAATCCAGATATAGCTTTATGTCCTCATAAGTACAATAAAGGTTGTAAATTTCATTTTTTGTAACACTGAGTTATAGGTATGTGTACTGGTTGCATCTGTAGTACAATATGCAGTCAGTATTTGCATAAATACTTGTATGTGGAATGTTGTTCTCTGCCCTCATTCCCTGTTGTGTGTGTGTGTGTGTGTGTGTGTGTGCTGTTTGCTAATCCTATATAGTTCAGAGTATGGAAGTGTGCATGTGTACAGTGTGAGTTTGGCCAACGAGATTGCATGTTACATGTGTTTTGTAGAGTGACCAAGGTTTGGAAAATATTTTTTTTTTTGGGGGGCAGTTTAATATGGGCTTTATCTTTTACAAAATAAATTCAAAAGAATTATGTCATCATGTGATTTGTTGCAGTACACACATTCACATCTCTCTATTGCCATATTTTGCAGCAGTAATTGTCGTAGTGTTCCAGATGTGTCTGTGTAACTGGTGTGTTTCTGACATCATGGTGTTAAATTTACTGTGGAACATCACATGATATTGTTGCCACCAGGTCACCTGGAATATCTGTATGGGCATGTGATGCTATATGGAATATTGGTGGCAGCATCTTGTTTATCTTTCCTCACATCTAAAATAAGGTTAATTTTGATGATGTGGGTAGTATTTAATCGAGATTTCACCACATTTGATTTCATATGATATTGGGCTTTTTTAAATGTGACTTAGTGCTGTATAATTTTTTTAGACAAGCTGTCCCCATTGCATTTTAATTATACATGTATATGGAGAAAAGACAAGATGTAAGATCATAGATAAAGATGTGTTTAGATTGTGATCTTACTTCTTTACTTTTCTCCTTATATTAATGCTGTATCTTGCTACGGCTTTGTGATATACCAGCAGTCCAGCAAGACAGCTGAAGGTGACAATTAATTTGATTATAGCCAGGTATGAGTCAGGCTAAAGAGAAGCATAGTACAGTTGCAGCAACATATTTCAAATAGAGGGAATGGCTGGCATGGTGCGCTTTGATATAACTTTGTGCTAATTTATTTGTGTTTACTTTTCTGAACTTCGGAGAAAGCTTGTCATTTTTCTGTAGTGTATTGTTTCTTATGTGCAGTGCGTGTTGTATTTCCACAAGAAATTGATGTTGATATGTAGTAAAGTTTAAAAGTAAGAGGGTTTCAAATGCATTAGCTGTTGACTGGCATTTGTTTAGGATAAGTGACATTAAATCACATTAGGAATTTCCTGAGGGGTTGATGTAATGAAATATACAGCAAAATTTGTTTAATTTTTATGCCCAATTATCCAGAAATCTGATAAGCCAACACTTGTAGAAAGTAGTCTCAAGATCAGAAGTTTTGCCTTTTACCATTAAAAAAAGCATTAGTGGATCAGGCAAATTGCAGGCCTCCAAGAGTGTGTGAACATCAACCGTCATGTAACCTCCTGACCCATTGTCTCCTGCTCATTCAGCTTCTTTAGTTATGAAGAGACCAGAAAACACAGAAGACCCTGATGACCCTTAACCAGCAGATGGAGATATCCAAGTGGAATACAGAAGCAGTGACAAAAAATTGCATGTAAAGAATTAGTATTGGTACCGTCTGATAATCTGCAATATTCATTATTTTGGCATCTGTCCAGTTCTGTGCAAGTAAGATTAACAGAATTTTATTGTATTTGATTTCCGTGCACAAGAACTGATATGGCTAATACAAAAGCCTTTCTAGCCCCCCCCCCTTCCCCCCCTTTTTTTTTTATGAAAAACTGTATGCATTCTTGTCTCATGCATCCTAGTTACAAGCTCTCTCCATCATAACTTCTGACATTTCATTACCCTAACAATAGTAAGTTATCTGTATAAATCACTAATGTGCTAATATGTGATATCATAAGTTGCTATCTTATGCTTTTTGAGTTCAAATACTTTCCTGAGCACTCTATAACAATTTATCTTCTTCCTTCAAAGTATGATATCACATTTCATACTCATGCAAAAGAAGTGACTAAATTGTTATTAGTATGTCATGCCCTTCAACACATTAGAAAGTAGAGGGGATGATGATAATTTTCTGACACTCTATAACAATTTATCTTCTTCCTTCATAGTATGATATCACATTTCATACTTATGCAAAAGAAGTGACTGAATTGTTATTAGTATGTCATGCCCTTCAACATATTAGAAAGTAGAGGGGATGATGATAATTTTCTGACACTCTATAACAATTTATCTTCTTCCTTCATAGTATGATATCACATTTCATACTTATGCAAAAGAAGTGACTAAATTGTTATTAGTATGTCATGCCCTTCAACATATTAGACAGTAGAGGGGATGATGATAATTTTCTGAATTTACTGTTATTTGATTTCTCTGATACTCTGTAAAGGTCCCAGCATTTTGGGAAATGGACTGTTACCATCATCATTTGAAAGGATGGGGAAGCATCTGCTCATTTGGGTCTAGTAGGAACAGCTGTTCTCAGTCATTGGATAACCTGTATTAGTTAATTGCCTCTCTATACGTATATATGCACGTAGGACTTGGTTTTTTCAGTGGTATGTTAAGGAACTTAATTGTGGAAGTATCTGAAGAGGCTTGAAAAGAGTATGTCTAAAAGAAACCTGAAACCAAAATGAACACAACCCACAATGATTGACTAAGAACAAACTCAAAATTGACATTAAGTACAAATGTCGTAGAAGTGAAGAACTCATCAGGGCAATATTTTTGAGCTCGTTTGGCTGATCAGATATGTCAAACGTAATGTGTGTGCTGATTCCTTATGTTTTATATCCCTGCTGGTCATTTCAGTTTGCAGAATCCTAACTTCATTCCAGTCTCTCCAGTGACCCTTGTAAGCATGTTGGGTCAGTTGTTAAAATGCTGTGCACTGTTTCCCTCCTAACCTAATCATGGCTTTCTATAAATAGCTGGTGTACTGATTCATTTTCCCTCACACCATATGCATATATATGTATATATATATGGGGGATGAAGAAATAACTTTCGACACTAAATTTGACTTGGTTCCTTATGTTGAGAACTAGTGTAGTGATGAGGAAAACTTTATAAAACCATGTATTCCATGAAATGGTACATCAGCTCCATATTCAAGGTGATCATGTTTTCTTGAGGGGGTTTACACTAGCTCAGTTACTGTATTTTACAAATATTACGTGGGATGGTACGATCTCAGTATAGTTTGAATCATATTTCCAGCCACCAGCCCCAACCTCACAGTACATATACACTGCCTCACCATCGTCCACGAGCGCTGCAGCCCCTGGAACTGGTCCACCTGTGTCACAAGGTTCACCCATGCTGGGAGCACCTGCCCCAATGCCACCTACACAGCACTACTTTGCCCCAGCACCCCTGAACCCAACTGACATGTACTACGGTATGCCACAGCCCTACAATGCCATGATGAATGAGGGGATTGTGCATGAGGCAGCCCCAGCTGCGGAGGCATCTAGCAACCAGTCTGCTGAAGTGAGTGAAGTTTGTAAGGTATTGAGGGTGAGCATAACATTTGGGGCATGTTTTCATTGTTATTTTGGTCATGAACCACAATATGAAAAGTGACAATCCACAGGGAAATTCATTTTTTAATTACATGTTGAGGATGAGACAGTTGTCCGTATAGCATACATAAAAAAAAATCAGAAATGTGTCCTAGGTTTTAATCTGTAAACCAGAAGGGAAGATGCATGGTAAGATGGATTGAGACAGTATTAAAGTGGATCTTGCAGACATAGGTTGAGAGGATGTGGGCACAATCTATCAGGATATAGATAAGGACAAAATAGCAGTCTCTTGTGATCACAGAAATTATCCTTCAGGGTTAGAAAACCCAGGAGAGCAGCTGTTAGGTTCTCTAAAGAGACTGCTCTGTGAATTTGGTTGTTGAGCATTATCACTGTGTGTGCATAGTCCCCAAAGCTTTGTGTTGCTAACCAAAGATACTTAATATGATGGTAGTCACTGAGCCTGTTGAGAAATTTCTTACCTTTGTGGAACCCACAGATTCATTAGTACGTTCACAAGAATTTCCCATTGGACCTGTTCTTAACTTGAGTAGTCCGGTCCACATTTTCATACACTGTTTACAGAAGATCAGTTGTAATATTTTTCTCTCATCTATGCCAATGTATTGTTAGTGGTGGTCTCCCCAAGTTTTCTGCCAAAAATTCTATATGCATTTGTCATCTCTGTGATGCGCTTTGCATACTACATCAGTTTTACCCTAATAACTGTGTTGTAGTAGTTAAACCCTGGCATGACTTGTAGATGCTCTGTGCTCACCCTGGTAGTTCAGCCTTTTTCTTTGCTGCCTGTATTTTTGTCCATTGGCACTTCAGTGTATTTTGAATTTGGAAATATTAATGGATGGAGATCTCATATTAACAGATTACGAACACATCCACAAAATGGGGCAGCAGCTTGAAGGCAGTTAATTGTACAACAAACCATCTGTACCCCCCAGAAGAGACTGATCTTTATTGGCACATTGAGTGCTGTAATGAAATTCTGTATCCCAGTATTTAAGAAAGGTGACAGGAGAAACCCCTAAAAATTACAGAGGAATTAATATTCTCGACACCTGCTGCAAGGGATGCTCTAAAATCCTTCATATGAAACTGCAGAATTACTCAGAACAATTTATGACAAACACAAAACATTCTGAGAGGGACATTTATGCACAGATGCAACATTTTGCCTTACATTATTAATTGAAAAATAAAGGGAATACAATTTGGAAACATTTGTTTATAGATTATGAAAAAGCATTTGATAGTATACACAAACAGATATCTGATATTTCAAATACATTATTACAGGCAGTAGTGGACATACACAGACAAAATAAAATATTAGTAAATCTTAACTCCATATTACCAAAACTGGCTAAAATTAATACAGGAGTATGCCAAGGTTGCCCTCTCTCACCTGCATTGTTTAATATATACTGAGATGAAATAGTAACCACGTGGCAGAAAAAAGACAAAACAGGAATTACACTTTCAGAAAATCAGCAACTGTTAACACTATTATGTGCTGATGAGCAAGTCATAATATCCAACACAGACGATAGGTTACAGATATCTGCACATAAATTAAATTGAATAATAACGCAACACAGTTAAGTACAACCTGTGTCCAAAAGTTCCAAACCAGGAATATCCAGCCAGGTCTGGTTTCATGGGAGTAAGTATGATTATTCCCCTATACTACTGTGCAAATTTTGACACGTTCAGACCTGCACTGCTTCTCTCTGCAATGTCTCTTGACTTAATTTCTGCAGGCAGTTTAGCCACACCAATGGACAAGCAAAGAGAGAACATCAAGTTTTGTTTGAAGCTTGGGAAAAGTGCTGCCAAACTTGTACATCTTAATACAGTAAGTGTACAGTGATGCAGCATTATCACATTCACGTGTGTTTGAATGGCATAAGCGTTTTCATGAAGGACAGGACACAACAGAAGATGATGCAAGATCCAGCCATCCATCCAGCACTCACACTCCTTAGAATAACGGGCAAGTCCAAGATCTCTTACAACAAAATCATTAAAGTACCCTCCGAATTAGTTCTTCACATGTTATCAGTTCTCCAGCATGTTTCAGCACACCACAGGTGCCATCAACAGTGAGTCCGTGAAGTTGTTATCATAACACAATTAGATGGTCGATTATATGATCAGTTTTAAAATACTTCACCAGTGTTGTCAGAGAGCTGAACATCAGCAAAACAGCCTGCCATGAAATACTGCTTGAGGGTCTTGGCAAGAGAACTCTGCATGCCAAACTCATACTGTGCAGTCTGGGTCTAGAGCAAAAGGAGGATCATTCTGCAATTTTTGTTGACCTTTTGGAAACTGCAAGGAAAGACAACACATTCTGCCCTTCCATCCTGGTTGGACAGTATGAACACAAACAAAAAGACAAGGCACAAACTCTCCTGCCTCAAAGAAACCTTGTGCCCAGCAGTCGAAAACAAAAACAGTGTTGATTACTTTTTTCGACTGCAAAGGTGTGGTGCACGAGGTGTACTACGCCACGTACATGAGAGCGTTCGACATCATCGCCCTGAGTTGTGAGCAGCAGGGAAGTGGCTCTGCCTAAACAACAGTGCATTACCACATACAGTGTTACCCATCAAAGACTTTTTGTCAGTATATCAAATCACTGTGTGGCGGCATGCCCCATATTCTCCAGATTTGTCACATTGCGATTTTTTCCTTTTTACCATGACTGAAACAAGCTTTGAAAAGCCATTGCTGTGCTGACATTCAGGCCATTCAGATGGCCGTGACAAAACAGCTCTGCAGCATTCCAGAAAGTGCTTTCCAGGACTGCATCAAAGACCCCCAGAAACGTTTGAAGTGGTGTATTGTTGCAGAAGGAAGCTATTTTGAAGATCATTCGAATCAGAGTGTAAGTGCACTGTACTCATTTTTATACCATTTGTCTTGGAACTTTGTGGACATAAGTTGCATATCTGTACAGAAAACAAAATTGATGGCATGAAAGGACGAGATCCAGTCAGAAGTAAAATTTTATAAGATAACAGAATTATGGAACATGAAAATTCCTTTAACTACTTAGGAAATTTGATAACTTATGAAAGAGAAGTGGACATTGATAACGTATTACGTAACTATTTGAAAATTACAGGCATAATAAACAATGCATTTAGACCACAGAAAACTTTAAAAGTATACAACAGTAAAATTATTCAATACGCTAGCCCTTCCATCTTTGCTATACAGTTGTGACAGTTGGACTATTAAAGCAAGATATGCAAGAAGCAGGGATGAAATAATATGAGAATAACAGAAGGATACAGTTTGGCACATTATAAAACAAATACAGAGATTGCAAAGGAATTAAATATAACCCCAGTCTTGGACAAAATACAGGACTGCAGAATAAATTGAGTATGACATGTAAACAGAATGCCTCATAACAGATTACTCAGGATAATAAAAAACTGCACACCAAAAGACAGAAGGAACTAGGGAATACCACTGAAGGGACTTCTGGATGAGACCAGAACGGGTCAACAGGTGGCCCAACTCCATGACAGGTACATCATGATGATGATGATGATGAAATTGTGTGGGTGGTGTCATACCAGAACATGATGAGCCTAGCTTGTGAATTTGCATATCAGTCTTTGCTGACCATGTCTATATTTTTGTAGTATTTATGTTCCTTATATCATGAGGAGTGTACAATAAATTCCAGGATTTAATTTTATCATGCATCTTGTTCACGTGTTGCTGTAGTTTTTGGCAGCACTGTATCTGTACATATTCACCCTCTGATTTCCCATATTTTGTGACATGTTGGAAATTTTTTAGTTGTTACAGGAAATGATGGGCCGCTATATGTTAAAACTTGAATCTCTGTCACTGGCCAGCAGTGGTGGTGCTGGACCATTTCACAGCTCATGTGTTTTCATGGCTGCATATTGCTGTGCAGAACAGCCATTCTCTTTTATAGCCAACAGATTTTCACACTGTTAGCAAAGACTTAGTAATATTTGACAGTGACTAATTTCACTAGTAATATTTGACAATGACTAATTTCACTTGATATTGTTTGACAGTATGACCTTCGTAGTGTCAGCATCAGTTGCTAGTATGTATTGACTGAATTTAAAGTGTCCTTCTACCATGCTCTTCATTTTCAGTATTCTGTTGTTGAAATAGCTGGTGATGACACTATGTGTATGATTCGTACAGAACATGACAATTCATTTGGTCCGGTTTTACTGGTGTAGCTTACAGATATATTTTCATTACAAAGTTTAATGCTTTAGATATTCCACTCAGGTCAGTGATTACACGTGCACGCATGTGGTTGTTAGGATGCATGTCCACTGTTGGAATGAATGAATGAATGCAGTTTGTAACATGATTATCAGAATGAACTTCACCCTTTCCAGAACTGTATACACTACTCCAAAACCTCAAGTTGAAGACTATTCTTGAACACTGCAATTTACCTTGTTCAGTTATCATCTTGAATAAATGTAATTGAATGCCTAATTCTTACTTTTGCCCTTAGCCATTGCATTGTGTCAGTTCTCAAAATTTCATTCCATACCTAAAGGAAAAAGGTAAAGGTGTCCCTGTGCATTCTGTACAGGCATGTAGGGGAGTGGAGTTACAGTTGTGTTCATTCTTAACCTTGATACTAGATGGAGGAAAGGGTCATTGTCATGCCACAGACATTTTACTTCCTGTACCTACTGGGTACATCCTAGTAGCTGCACCAACTATGCTGTCCTGATGCGATGCAAGCCCACAGCTTGAAAAATAATTTTCAGTCTTTGAAATTTATTGTGCCCACTGTAGGCTGGATCCATGATATTGGTTGTTACTAGACTGATCTCTAGTGAATGCCACTTTGTAAAGTGTTTGAACACTTTCTGTGAGTACTTAGACTTGAATTTCATAATATTATGTCTCTCTAAAGAAAAAGTCACCAGATGTGTGTGTGCAGAGAAAGTAAGGTGCTTTCTTATAGTTGGAATTTAATATTGTGTATGGTGATGGTGCTGTAATTGTGTACCTTATATACCCTTGAAAAGTATGCAACTTTTCAAAGGTTTTATATATATATAGGTAAAACTTATCAGCTCTTTGATGAGACAGGAACATAATACATTAGGAACATTTTGTGTGTTGAAAATTATAATAATAACGATGGCACTTTATCTTTGAGATACTGGATATAATGAGTAAGGTATGTCAGTGTGGTGTATTAGTTATGTATAATTCTTTGGCCCAGCCAGCGGGGTTTAAAGTAATGTAAGCAGTGATGTGCCAGCTTTGATGAAGTCTCAACATTATCACAGAATAAATGTTACGTTTCACTGGATTTTGGCTTGTGATTATACGGTGTTTCTTGGAAATGAAGCTTCTGGTTACAAGGTTTTCCCATATAAAGAGTTAGATTTTTAGAAGTTCCATCAATGCTACCATAAGAATCATGTTAAATTTTCTTCAAAATTTTGTTAAAAAATTTTCTGCTTGACATGTTTAAAGAATCCTGACAATCACTTTATTGATGGTGTTATCTAACAGAGGTGACAATTTATTGCATACCACATCAATGCCTGCATGCAATCTACTGACTGTTTCTGGTTTCACATTTATTGTTATGATATTTTTACTAATGGAAGGAAGAATATCATAGTCTGTATCCATGTTGGCCTGATAGTGTGTATTTGTGGTCACCATAATCAAAATTTTATATGACAGTTATTTGGGATCAAAATAGAAGAAGGAATGAAAATGAATTTAATTTCTACATCCCCTATAAGAAGTTTTTTCCCCTGGTCTGTTGAAAAACTTATTGTGTGGGAAATGGTGTAATAAAATATTTGTAGGAATTGTAAGGCTGTTTAAATAGTATATCTTAAACTTTTACTGAATTTGCATCCACATTGTTTGTGTAATTTGTAGGACAGTTGTTCAAACTCGAGCAATTCAGACACCATTGGAAGTGGAGGCGGCAGAAGTTACAAACCACCACCAAACCAGGAGAAAACAGTTGCTAAACACGACAGCATGCCATCAGGTAATAGTGGTTGGGTGGCACCCACCAACACGGCTAACAGTCAGTCAGTCATGCAGCGTCAGAATGCCTCAACACCTGTTGTGTCTCTCCTAAAACTTCAGCAGTCAGGTGAAGAAATGGACATTTGCTCCCCCAAGAAGTGTTCATCTCCCACAGTTCAAGATTACATGACCACACCTCCCCCTCAGCAGATGTACTACCAGCAGGTGCCACCTCATTTGCCGAATGCAAATAAATCTCAGACCCCTCTGATGCCTGTTTTGTACCAGTCTGTGCCTCCCATGTTTGTTGCTCCAACAGGCCAATCATCTGGAACCTCTCCCTATGTGAACCAGTTTCCATCATCTGGCATGGCAAATGGCCATTCTGATCAGTCTGGTAGCAACTATCCTGGGCAATTTCAAAATCACCGAGTTGCATATGGCACCAAACCTTACACAAATCGGCGTGGCGGGACATCTGGCAATCACTCTTCTCCCATGACAGTTCATATCCCACCATTTCCTCCAAAGTTCCGTTTAATGAATAATGTTCCCATGCCTGTGTCAGGGGTCAACAACCCTCATACACAGGGTTCAAATCAGAAGCGCCACTATAATAATAAAAATCTGAACCAACAACGAGGACGAGACAGTGGACGATACATGGGACCCCATCCGGGCAGGCTGCAGCATCGGTTCTTCCCCGCAACGACTGTTGGCATTGTTAACATGAATTCTGCTTGTGTCGTATCCACAAGTAATGCCAGTGCCACTGCTGACAGTAGTAATCCACACACTACCAGTACTGACAGTATGACCACCACCACCACAACAGCAACCACCACTGTCACCACCACCGCCACCACCACCTCCTCCATCTCCACTACCACAGCAAGTGCTACCACTACCACAAGTGCTGCCACCATCAACACTGATGCCTCTTCCCCACCTCCTGCTCCATACTCTCCTATGACCCATTCTGTAATTGATTCCACTTCTCCTCCCCAGCAGGTGCAGTTCTACTCTGGCACAGGTAATGGTGCTGGCCATCATACCTACTATCCACCCTCCAGTGGAATGCAGCAACAACTTGTGCCATCTCGACGATTTGCCAGTAACACACGCAAATCTGGCAGCAGCACGTTAAATGGGAGAAACACTTCAATCATTACAGGTTCTCGCAACAATGGAGGAGGTAATGGAAAGTACTCAAAGAGTGTGGTGAATAGTGCACAGGTCATGTAAGGCATAAACAGTCTGATAGGTGGTGGTGATGAGGGTTCGCTGGGAAGTGTGGGAGATGCACCACCCACCAGTTGTGCAGTGATGCAGGAAGCATGCCATCAGATACAGGCATTGAGTCTCTGAACTGTACAGTATACATATTTAGTTAATTTATTTTTACTTTTATTTAATGCTTACCTGTAATATGTAATTCCTCTTCAAATAATTTAAAATATTAGAAAATATAACTTAGGATTGTATAACTTAGCATGTAGCATGTGTTTCTTAAAGTAATTTCTTGGAAAGAGCCTTGAAAGTGATTGTAAAAACAAGGGAAGTATTTTTGCCTTGGTGCTAGTATAGAAGGCAGAATGCATGCCACAGCTCCAAGAATTTACTCTCTTCCTTTGTTTCCTTTTGTTGCTTGTTATGTTAAGTGTTTGGTGACATGTGTCCACTTGGTGGAGTTTCTGCTAGAAGGATGTTCAACTTTCTTGGCAGCTGATATAGGTGTCACCTGTTTTTTAGCAGCAGCAACAACAACAGTAATCTTGTAGCTTGTACCTTTTGAAAGTGAAGACAACACAAAATATTGTGGTTTGAGAATTTAGACCAACATATAGAAATAGCCATAATTGATTAATGTGTTCAGTGTGTGGCAAGGAAGCCTCTTTCCCTCCCCTGTGGCTTGATTGGTGTTTGTTTCTGCATAGATGAGAAACATTGCTGGAGGGACCAGTGTCATGTGCAACGTCTGCATTGCTCAAATACCATCGCCAAATAAGTAATAATGCTGCACAACAAGTTCCTATTGCATGCTCATGGAAAATTAAATGGTTTTGTAAAAGACTGGACAAAATGAGACAAAACTGACGATGAGCTTTTATTATAGGAAATTGGTTCTACTCATGTATATGCTCCCATCAGAAAGAGTTCTCAGGTCTTATATAGCTAGTCATGCCATGTCACATGAGCCGTCTGCTGGTGGCACTGACAAACAGACTAATGTATATACAAGCTACACCAGGATGACTTTGGAGATCTTTAGGAAGCCTTCCAGTTTTACCTAGGCATGGACGTGCTTCACTTGTAAGTTTCATTACCGGTTCACATCATAGCCGAAGGTTTTCTAGGTAAACACAGAGTTGTTGTACCTTTGGTATTGCTGATGGACGACAGTGGTCTAGGAACATATGTTACCCCTGTGCACCTTTTTAATTCAAAATATGGCTGTGAGCGAAGAAAACTGATAGATGTAGTGCTGCAAGAACTACTAAGTGCCTTTTGTATTTTGTTTGCAGCGCTTTGAACAAGAGATGCAACAGTGTGTGTGAGTGCTGACATTGTTTGCAGTTGTATTTCCATTTTATTATAGGTTGGGCAGTGTTATGAGCCACTTGTGCATGATCTCTCTCCCACGCCCATGTGATAATATCTTTAAGTATAGTGCTGTCACTGTAAATTATATAAATAAATACATATATAACATTAAAAATGCGAATTTAAAAAAAAAAGAGTACAAACTTGTGCAATAACTTACAGAGCATTGTACTCTCTCTCACTCTCTTTCCCCCCCCCCCCCTTACTGTTAAAATGGGAACAGAAATTTATTTTTATTAAATTTTTTTAAGTTACCCCCCCACTTTTTGTTTTATAAAGATTGGGGGGGGGGGGATAAAGAGAGTGAGAGAGAGTACAATGCTCTGTAAGTTATTGCACAAGTTTGTACTCTTTTTTTTTTAAATTCGCATTTTTAATGTTATATATGTATTTATT
>Ga0131853_10009702_pt1 | contig 17612 bp, 17 predicted proteins | sample TergutLab28metaG_FD_92764 | JGI IMG/M metagenome (GOLD analysis project Ga0131853, IMG submission 92764) | Labiotermes labralis P1 segment gut microbial communities from Petit-Saut dam, French Guiana - Lab288 P1 (version 2) (version 2) | ecosystem: Host-associated > Arthropoda: Insects >... | reverse complement strand
TTTCACATAACATCGTCCTTTGAACCACGAGAATACCTTTGGGTATTCTCGGAACCAAAGTCCTTGTTCTGCAAAAAAATCTATGCGTTTTTGCGTTAGTGTTTCAGAATCATTTTACTATAAATGTTAAAAGGAGAGTGTTTGTAAGTGGAGCTTAGCAAATTTACATCATACAAAGACAGGATTTTAAGTTCATGCGGCAAAGTCATACTGGGCAAAGAAGAGCCAATACTGCTAACTCTCATATGCTTCGTATGCTCGGGCCATGTGCTTATTGAGGACATTCCGGGGACGGGAAAAACAATGCTTCTTCGCTCATTTGCAAAAACAATAGGCGGCGGTTTTAAGCGCATACAATTCACGCCTGACCTTTTGCCAAGTGACCTTACAGGTATAAACTTCTATAATCAAAAACACGGGGAGTTTGAGTTTAAGCAAGGGCCTCTTTTTGCTAACGTGGTGCTGGCTGACGAGATAAACAGGGCCACCCCCAGAACGCAGGCCAGTTTGCTTGAAGCTATGGAAGAGGGGCAAATTACAGTAGACGGCATTACTCACATGCTTGAGAGCCCGTTTATGGTAATGGCCACTCAAAACCCTTTGGAATCCTACGGTACGTTTCCCTTGCCTGATGCGCAGATAGACCGTTTTTTCATGCGCCTGTCTATGGGGTATATGCAAAGAGGCCAGGAACTGGATGTAATAAGCCGCCCGTCTACAATTGATATAGTTGAGGGCCTGGAACAGGTTGTAAGTGATGAAGAAACTGAATACATCCGTTCAAGTTACCGGCAAGTTAAAGTTTCTGATGACGTTAAAGATTATATTATGGATATTATTGAAGGCACCCGTAACGAGAGCGGTTTTATATCAGGGGTTTCAACCCGCGGTGCTATTGCCCTTTACAAAGCCTCTCAGGCAAAAGCCTCTCTTTCCGGCAAGGACTATGTAACACCCGAGGATGTTCGTTTTGTAGCCCCTTATGTGCTTATGCACAGGCTGAACATAGGCAGCGGTGTTAGAAGCCAGTCAAGCGCCGAGATTTTAGAGGGCATAATAGCCAAAGTCAAAGTGCCTATAGAGGATATGGCATGATTGCGCTGATACTTATTTTGCTTGCGATTGTAGCTTTAGTACAAGCCCGCTCTATGGATGACCCCCTAAAAGGCATTGAGTTTGATTATCACTGCTCTAAGCTGCTTGTGGAGCCAGGTGAAGAATTTGAAATCGTAAGCACCATAACCAACACAAGGCGGCGTTTTGTTCCTTTTGTGAAGCTTGACCAAGCCTTTCCAAAAGAGCTTGAAATAAAGGGTGTAAAGGCTTCTGTTACCGCTGTTGACTCACGTGGTTACAGCCGCTATACAGCAACCCTTTACCTTATGCCTAAGTCTAGACAGATACGGCGCTTTAGCGCCACATTGCCCGGCAGGGGCCGCTATCTTTTTCAAGGGGCTTATCTAAGAGGCGGGGACTTTTTAGGCATTAAAGACCAGCTCAAAAAATATAACATTCTCAGGGAGATGGTGGTTTACCCTAAAACTGTTGCTATTGGTGATATTCAAATGGTAATGGGTGGCATAATGGGGGATATTTCTGTACGCCGCTTACTTATTGAAGACCCTATACTGGTTGCAGGCTTTCGTGACTACACAGGCCGAGAGCCTATGAAGGCTATTTCTTGGAACCACAGCGCCAGAACGGGCAAGCTGATGGTAAAGCAGTTTGACTACACTATAGATCCGGCCGTATCAATTATTTTGGATGTGGAGGGTAATGGCTTAGAAGGTGATGCGGCCAAGAAAGAATTTGCTTTCTCAGCCACAAGAGCCCTTTGCCAAACTTTGGAAGAGAGGGGCATGAAATATGACTTTCTAACCAACGCTACTACGGCGGATTCTTTTGCCAGATGGTCTTATTTGGCTGAAAGTTCAGGCAGCCGCCATTTCTCTGTTATAATGGAGGGTCTTGGGCGGGCTTCTCACTACTGTGTGGAGAGCCTGGCGGTCCTTGCGGAAAACTTCGTTCAAAAAAGGATTTATGACCGCTTTGTTATATTGATAACAGTTAAAGAAAGAGCTGCCCTGTCGGAGAACATAACATATATTGAAAATAATAATGGCGGCAAAGTTTTCGTCATTTCTGCGGGAGAAATGTTAATATGAGTTTGGTATACTCTCTGAAATTGCTGTGTGATGTATTATTTTATATGACATTTGCGGGGCTTATAAGCGCATTTATAGGTGTGCACGGTAGTGTTATGACCAACAGCGGCCTTTTAAACACTCTGCCGTTTTTAGTTATAAGTGCTGTGCTTTTAGGTGCAAGCGCAGAGCGGAAGATGATTAAGTATCTGGTTTTTCTGCCCCTTTTTGGAGCGGCGGCCATAGCTTACAACGACGGGCTTATCCATCTTATTCTGCTGGGCCCTGCAATAGCTTATATCATTTATTACGCAACTACACTGCCTTACGACATTAAAACTGTAGGGCATTCGGTGGTTTTCCGGCTATATTTAATTATAGTTACGCCAATATGTATTTTCTTTTCGGCGAACTTTACATTTTTTCAGTCTTTTATGAATGAGGTTTTGGGCCCTTATCTTATTATGTTTGCAGCGGCATCTATAGTTTTAATGCGTATGATTCGCCATGACATTGAAGTGTTAAACCAGCGTAAATTTAGGATAATAAATATGCTTTCTGTAGCAGGTGTGGTTTTAGCAGGTATATTTTTAGGCTCCGGTACCGGTATACGTTTTATGCTGATGGGTTTGAGCTTTCTTTACTTTAGGGTGTTCATACCTATACTCTATTTTATACTGCTTGTTATTGGTGTAATACTTTATCCTTTTACAAGAATTTTAGGCCTTGAGCGGATGGATGTGGCTTGGCCTGAGGATAGCGGCCCTGTGGAGCTCACCGAATGGGTGGATATGGGAGATGAGGTTATTAGGCGCGGTTTAGGCTATCAAATTGTGCAAGTTATAGTTTTTATAGCCTTAGGCGTTGCAGCCTTTTTTTTGCTAAGGGCCTTATTTAGATTTTTGACCCATAAACAGTTAGTGAGGGGCGTTGCAGCGGTAAAAACAGAAAATATTCTTATTAAAGATGGAAGAAAAAATAAGCGAAAAGAACCCCGAGTTAACCATCAAATAAGGCAAATATATAGAAAGTTTCTAAAACTTTGCAAAAATAAAGGAATTACACTCCACCAAAGCCTAACTACAGAGGATATAGCTAAAAGTTTTGGGTCAGCAGTAAAAGATAAAAGCAGCACTTTTGCTCTTAGGGAAATTTATATTGACAGCCGTTACGGGGAGAAAAGACCAACAAGCGCAGATATTAAAGAATGTAAAGAGCTTTATAACAAGCTTAAGAAAATGGATTTGTAAGGATTTCGCTATATAAGTAGTTGTTTTGGCTTTGGCTATGTAATGGATAGAGCGCATATAAATATACCCTCATACAGGAGAGAGTAAAGCTGGTTTCCGAACAGGTCTAATAAGTAACAGAAAAAGGCATATACCTAGGTCAACTTGGCCCCGGTATATGCTTTTTTCCGTCAGTGTCGAAAATGATTGCAAAATTTCGCTTTTCTTTAGCTTCGTAAAGGGCAAGATCAGCCATATGGTAGATATTGTCTGTGCTGTCATATGTACCGCGTTTTGAAACATGTACCCCTATGCTAATGGAAATATATGGGGCAGCTAAAGAGCTGGGGTGAGGTATGTAGAGCGTTCTTATAAGTTGATGTACCTGTGAAATAATTTCGGTTAAATCGCTTTTATCTTCTTCGAACCATAGAAAAGCAAATTCTTCACCGCCTATTCTGGCAATATAAATGCCTGTTCGCTCAGAAAAACATTTAAGAGCCTCGCCGACAGAGTGCAAGCATTTGTCGCCTTCAGGGTGGCCGTAATAGTCGTTATAATTCTTGAAATAATCTATATCCATAATTGCCAGGCATAGAAAATTATCTTTTTCACGGTTGGAGGATAAGTACCGCTCAAATTTACGCATAAAGTCACGGCGGTTTTTTAGTCCGGTAAGTTCATCCACCGTGCTTTGGTCGTGATAATTGTCTCTTTCCTCTTCCAGCATTATTGTGTTTAAGGCGGCCGACATTTTATATACATTAATATGCCAATTGAAGATAAGGGCTATAGGAATAATTGCAAGTAAGTTCATAATGTCATAAATCCACATTTCATAATCTTTAGTTGTGATTGTGGATACAGCAAAAACAATAGCAGCAATTAATGTAAGTGACAGATTAAGTAGAGGGGGCGTACTTGAAAGAGAAAGGGCAGATACCAAAAAGACCATAAAGATAACAGCATGTCCGTTTGGGTTTGACCATACGCCAAGGTATATCCCGCTAAGTATTATAGTTGCATAGGATAAGATAACAAGCGTATAGATTAGCAAATTGCTTATTTGCTTGCCCGACTTATATTGATTATACTTATGCCAAGTAAAGGCGGTAAAAAACAAAAAACCGGCAGTAACCAAAAGATAAAAACCGGAAGCTTTTAAACCTCTTTCAAACAGGCCTCCATAATTAACGTGGGCTATAGACGGCACAGCAATTACAAGTGAAAAAGCAAGCGAAAGAAGTGTACACCAAATGCCTATGAGCCTAAGACCTGAAAGGTTATGGGTAAATTCTTTTTTTATACATTTCTCATAGTCTTCACGTTTAAGCATGTAATAACGCCATGCGTAATATACAGAATGATTGGGCTTTTTCACTTTAGGTCATCTCCGGCATTTTTCGACTAAAAAGTATATTATCGCTTAATTATAACACGAATGAAGCAAATAATTCAAGAAAAATATATTGACAAATATATTGACATATATATCGTTAAATGATACATTATATCAATAAACGATATATATTTAAAATTCTTTTGAAATAAGTTCAATATATAGTGGAATTCCTTTGAAATAGTATCAGAAATTTAGCTTGATAAATTTCTGATACCTATTTCAAAGGTAGGCTACGGGCGCGTTAGCGTCCTGGCCTAGTACTACAAAATAGTTACATAGTAACTATTTTGTAGTACTTCCACTATAAAAAAGAGGCGGGTAAATTGCCAAAACAAGATTACTATGATAAGGGGCAGCTGACAGATGTGGCATATCTTGTGCTTGCAAGCCTGATAACCCCCTGTCATGGATATAAACTAATGTCAAAAATAGAGGAAATGACCTGTGGTGATGTTCACATAGGGCCAGCCTCTTTATACACCACTCTAAAAAAGTTGTCTGAGGCTTCCTTTATCTCTCTTCTTAAAGAAGGAGAGGGGAAAAAGGTATATCATATTACAGATGAAGGGCTTTTGGCTCTTAAAATAGAAATAAACAAGCGCGAACGCTATGCAGGTTATGGAAAAAGGGCGCTTGATGAAGGGCAGGGATAAGTGTGACATTAGATGAAAAATACAAAAGACGGCGCAGGCAAGCCGTTTATAAGGCTTTGGCTTGTGCGCCGGCACTTGCCATTTTCTTTTACTTGGCACGGGTTTTGCCTTGGTTTGCCTTTCAGGGGTTATTTTATGGGTTGGGTGGCGTGGCTATCTTCTTGAGTCTGTAACAGCTCTTGGGTTTTACAAATTTGCAAAAGGGCGGCCTTCGGATTGTTCTTATTCTGTGGATTTTTCCGAGCTTAAAAAAGAGGCTGAAGGATTTGATGAATATTTGGAAATATTTGAAAGAGGCGGTTGGAATTATGTCTGCTCAGTTGGAGCGCTTCATTGGTTTTGTGCCCCTAAAAGCACAATGCCCATATACACAGACAGTAGAAATTTATCACAGAAATATGAGAGAATGCGCCGGCTGTCAATATGGTGTGCGGCTTTGGGTGTTTTAGTGGCAGTTGTATTTTTTGCTCTGGCCAGGCGGCTTCCCTATTCTGCTTTGCTGATAGTTTTTGGTTTGGGGCTGGGTCTTGCTTTAGTTATGAGTGTTGGTGCTATTTTAAACCATAGGCTGATTAAGCGGCTGGATAATCAAGCAAAGCAATTTCAATAGGCCTTCCTATAAATCAGGTTTTTTAAATTATGTGTAAGTGGTTAATTCACTTGGCGTGGGAGAAGCAGTGGCATTCTCCGGCTTGCCGCCGGTTGAAATATAAACCGGCCAATACCTTATGTTCCTTGTGACATGATTTTACTAAGTCTTTTATTATTTGGCAAGTATTTTCTGCAAAAATTTTCCCCCTTATTCATATAATAGACTTCTTCCAAAATCAATTTATAGTGGAATTCCTTTGAAACAGTATCAGAAATTTAGCTTGATAAATTTCTGATACCTGTTTCAAAGGTAGGCTACGGGCGCGTTAGCGTCCTGACCTAGTTCTACAAAATAGTTACATATGTAACTATTTTGTAGAACTTCCACTATAGTTTTTCTGGATGCGTGCGAAATATCAGGCTCCAATGATTTTCCACGCGCCTGAAAAACTGATTTCGGAAGAAGTCTAATATTGGGGGATTTTTTTGTAGAAAATTCCTCTTAAAAAAAACTTAACTGTCATTTATTCTTATAATATGGTAAAATTCGACATATATATTTCTATAAAGGAGAGCTATTTAGATGGATTACCGACGCCACAGAGGCAGTTTCAGGCAGCGAGCGCCAAAAAAAAGCCTTCGTTTTATACCTCTAATACTCATATTTCTGCTTGTCATATTCATAATGGTGGGATTTGTTTTGCTTTTTATAAATACCAAGGCACCCGGCACAGACAGGGCCGACTACTTCGGTTTCCATAATTTAAGCGCAAACCAAGCTGCCTTTATGATAGGTGACGAATTTGTTAAGCTTAGCCATCCGCCAATTATTCGTGATGGTGAAGTTTATCTTCCTGTAAGTTTTGTCGAACAATATATCGACAGATGGATATTTTGGGATGAGGTAACAAGGCGCCTCACTATAACTGACGAAAATTTTGTAATACAAATGGATGCCGGCGAGAATACTTATTATGTTAATGGCAGGCCCGAAACTATTGAACAGCCCATATATTATAACAATGGCACGGCTTTTATTCCGCAAAGCCTGCTTTGGAACAGATACCATGTGTATGTGAATCATGCCGAGGTTGAAAACGGCACTTTAGTTTGGGTAGATTTTGCATCGGCTGCTTTAAATAATTTACGCCCTACTGTCCACACTATAGTTGACACTCCTTTGCGTTTAGAACCCCACAGATGGAGCCCTGTTATAGTGGATTTACCCTTAGACACAACTCTTACCCACTACTCTTTAGGTGAAGATATAGAAAGCGGGCTAACCAGCCGTGAGCTCGGCCGTTTAGAAATACTGGTAAACAGACGCATAAACGACAGCTTTGCCAGAGTTCGCACTAATAACGGTCTTGTGGGTTATATTCTTAGAGACGAACTCAACGAAAATGAAGCTGTTTATACAACAATGCAATCTCTACCGCAGTGGCACCCTATCCCTGAGTTTACTCCGCAAAGAGCTATAGATGGCAAAATAGTCATGGTGTGGGATATGATGGAAAGTGAAAGCCAAAATACTCCCTGGACCAAAAATGACCACCATGCCCTTGATGTTATCTCTCCACAATGGTTCCGCTTTGAGCGGGAAACCTATTCAGGTGAGGTATTATCAATAGCTTCTCATCAATACATGAGCTGGGCACATGAGCGCGGCCTTCACATCTGGCCTAAGGTGTTTGACTCGGAAGACGGCAACGTAACAGGGCTAATATTGGCTGACCAGCAAAAGCGTGAATTTGTTATAGCACAGCTTTTGGATTTGATAGACACATATAATCTTGACGGACTTAATATAGACTTTGAGCGGGTTCGTGAAGTAGATGTAAGGTATTTCCATCAGTTTCTTCGTGAGTTGTGGCCGCCCATGCGTGAGCGCGGGGCTGTGTTAAGCGCCGCTGTGTTTGTACCTGCTGCTTGGAGCCTTTACTATGACAGAGGTGCCATAGCTGAGGCTGTGGACTTTGTAGCTGTAATGACTTATGATGAGTACACCATAAATTCATCTGAGCCTGGGCCAAACGCGTCCATTGGTTTTGTAGAAACTGCAGTTACCAATATGCTTTTTAACCATCCACCTAACCAGGTTGGTGTACCGCCTGAAAAACTTTTGCTGGGTATTCCCTTCTACAGCAGGGTTTGGATAGAGACGCTAGACGATAATGGCATAGCGGAAGACTTTCGCGTAAGAAGCCTTGGCATGAACTTTGCCCGCCGTATGTTCACGGATAATGGTGTTGTTTTTGAATGGCAGGAGGATGTGGGCAAATATTACGGAGAATTTGAAATATTTGAAGATGGGCGTATGAGGCGATACCGCACCTGGCTTGAAGATGCCCGTTCTATGGCAGAAAAAATCGACATTGTTCACAGATACCATTTGGCTGGTGTGGCCGCTTGGGTTTGGGGTCTTGAAAATGAGGCAACCTGGGAGTTATTGTATGATGAATTGAAGAACTAACAGAAAGTTTGTTATACTTCGCCTCTTAACCTACGCTGTTTCGCGGATGACAACGGGCGCGGAATAACGGGAAACCATATATGCATTTTTTAAGTAAAGGTTTAAAATACACTTCCGTTTTTGTGGCTGGCTAGCCGCCTTTGTAAAAATATCGCAGGCCCTAAACGCCTTATATTTCCTGATATGCAACTAACGGTTGCGGGGATTCAAGCTACACTTGCTTGATAGCAACTGCCTTCTATGGCTATATATTATTGCAGAGGGAGCTTATGACCGGCAGGAAAGTTGCCTTGCTTCGGCTGAAGGTCATACTTTGCTTAAAATTTAAAAAGTTATTAGGAGGTTATTATAATGACATTAGGTGAAAAAATACAAACTTTGAGAAAACAAAAGGGAATGTCACAGGAGCAACTGGCAGAAAAAGTTACTATATCCAGACAGGCTGTTTCTAAGTGGGAACTGGGAGAAAGCATACCCGATATAGACAACATAGTTCAGCTTTCAAGGATTTTTGATGTGTCTACAGACTTTCTGCTGAAAAATGATATTACTAAGTCTTTGGATTTAGATTTTTTAGAAAACACAGAAAATAAGGAAAACACTCCTGCTCTATCGTTTAACGATACTGATATAAAGATGGAGCAGCCTGAACTTTCAGAGCCCCCTAAAAAACTTACCTGGGCAGATATAGAAGATGAGGAAGACGAGAATGAGGATGACGAGTACGAAGGCGACCCAAACACCATAATAGGGACCTTAATTGCCTCTAAATATATTATTGCTACAATTATATTCTTTGTCATGGGCTTTATTTGGGGTAATTGGCATATAGGCTGGATAGTGTTTTTAATTGCTGCTGCCTTTTCCTTCAAACAGTTTAATGCCTATTCATCTGTTTTTGCCGTTGCTACAGCGGTATATATGATTATGGGATTTGTCTGGGGGCTGTGGCATCCGGGCTGGTTGTTGTTTTTAGTTGCCATCCCTGTTGCGCGCTTAGCTCATGTTGTTTTAAACAAATAAAACCGGGTTATGGGTTTTCCCCATAGTTGCAATCTTTCGCTTTATTGATTATACTTATAATATGGCTTTTGACTGGAGCGAAGCAACTTCCCAACCGGGTATAAATCTCATTTGCAGTAATGCATAGACTAGGCTATGCTATTAGGGGGGCTAACATATGTCACAAAATTTTAAACAAAATGAAGTAAACTATCTGCGTGCTGAATTCGTATTTAGTGATGAAAGCTCTAATTTTGTAAGTCCCGGTGAGCCTGAAATAGGTGAGAAGGTAACGGTTATTATACGTACTGCCAAAGATAATGCAGATAAGGTCTTTTTCCATCTTGAGCTTGCCCCGGCTGTAGAGATGGAAAAGTTTAAAGACAAGGGTTGTTTTTCCTATTACCATGCAGAAATTGATAGTATCGTGGTTCCTCTTTCCTACTATTTTAGTCTCTATAAAAACAAAGAAATTTACTACTACAACAAAAAGGGCATTAGCAGAACTTTAAGCCACGAGTATGATTTTAAAATAATTCCCGGTTTTAATGTACCTGACTGGGCTAAGGGATGTCTTTCTTATCAGATTTATGTTGACCGCTTTTCAAACGGCGACCCCACAAACGACGTAGAAGATAGGGAGTATATGTATCTTGGCAAGCCTGTATCTAAATCGCCGGATTGGTTTGCCTCTGTCCCTGCTGATGATACCCGTAACTTCTATGGTGGCGACATTAAAGGCATAATAGACAAGCTTGATTATTTGGAGAGCTTAGGCGTTGAGGCTATACTTTTAAACCCTTTGTTTGTTTCTCCTTCCAATCATAAGTATGATGCCCAGGACTATGATTATGCAGACCCACATTTCGGCGTGGTTGCAGAAGACGGTGGGCGGAATTTAGGGGCTAACGAAAGCACTAACAGATTTGCTTCAAAGTATCAAAAACGCACTACTAATAAGGTCAATTTGGAAAAGAGCAACGAACTTTTAGCTAAATTTATAGAGCTTGCTCATGAAAAAGGTATGAAAGTTATACTTGACGGAGTTTTCAACCACTGTGGCTCGTTTAACAAATGGCTGGACAGGGAAGGGTTTTATTCTCGTTCAGCCGGCTACAAAGAAGGGGCCTATGCAAGCCAAAAATCGCCTTATCACCATTATTTTAAGTGGAACTCGTTAAACTGGCCCAATAATGAGGATTATGACTCTTGGTGGGGCCATTTAAACCACCCTAAACTAAATTTCGAAGCAAGCGCTGCATTGTACAATAAAATGATGGAAATTGCTAAAAAATGGGTTAGCCCACCCTTTAATGCTGACGGCTGGCGGTTGGATGTTGCTGCGGATTTGGGTTATTCCCTCGAATTTAACCACAAGTTTTGGAAGGATTTTAGAAAAGCCGTTAAAACCGCAAACCCGGAAGCTGTTATACTTGCCGAGCATTACGGTGATGTTGAGCCTTGGCTTAAAGGTGACGAGTGGGACACGGTAATGAATTACGATGCTTTTATGGAGCCTGTTACTTTCTTTTTCACAGGTATGCAAAAGCACTCTGATTCTTATGAGGGTAACCTTCTAAACAATTCCTACGCTTTTGAGCAGACTATGCGCAAAAACATGGCCAAATTCAGTGCAGGCTCAATGTTTAGCGCCCTTAACCAGCTTTCAAACCATGACCATTCAAGGTTTTTGACCCGCACAAACAAAACCGTAGGCCGCATAACAACTCACGGAGCCTTGGCCGCAGACTTGGGTGTAAATAAATCTGTTATGTACGCGGCAGTGGTGGTGCAGATGACCTGGCCCGGCGCCCCGGGTTTATATTATGGCGATGAGGCTGGTTTGACCGGCTGGACTGACCCTGACAACAGGCGCCCCTATCCTTGGGGCCGTGAAGATAGATTGCTGATTAACTTCCACCGGGAGCTTGCTCGTATTCGAAAAGAGTATAGAGCCTTAAAAACCGGTTCTCTGGAGTATTTGCACAATCATAACGGCATACTCTCTTATGGTAGGTGGAATAATGAGCATAGGCTGGCAGTAGTAATAAATAATCAGCCTGAAAAAACTGCCATCCGCCTGCCTGTTTGGAAGCTTGAGGCCCTTGACGATCAAGTATTTAAACGCCTTATACACACACATCATGGTGCTTATAACACTTTCATTACAAACCCCGTAAGCTATAAAGTGACTGATGGTTTCATAGAGATGGAATTGGATGAATTTTCTTCTGCAATATTGGTTTGTGAGTGAGCGCCGCCTTTTGGATATGGAGCTGTTTGGGGTGTCAGGGCGATGGCTGAGGTAACTTTGAAAGATAACTTGGCCCCTGAAGATTTACAGGATATTCTATTAGACTTGTCCGTTAACCTGCTTTCGCCGTGTTTTCGAGCGTTTTTTTGCTAAGCAAGGAGAGGCTGACGGCACAAAATCGAAGTATTTTTGTTAGGAAGCCTCGACGCAGCATAGCAAAAAACAAGCCGAAAAGGTGGCGTAATGAGCTTAACGGACAGGTCTATTATCAAAAAATAAAATTTTTTCATACATTACTGCAAATGAGTTTCATTACTGGTAGGAGCATTGCTGCGCTTTTGCAGAAAATCATAGTTTGAAATAGTAGTTTGAAAGAGGGTTCTTAACATGACAGAAAAAAAAATTAAGTCCACCATGCCCATTTATGCAGCCGGTTTTGTCTTTGTAACATTTGCGCTTATGTTTCCAATATACACTCTTTTAAGTTTAGCGCTGGCCGCCTTTTTTTCCGTAGGTGCCGGGGTGGTTGTTTCAAACTTTTCTCCCTCTAAAACTGTAATGGTTGAGCTGCCCCGCGGCCCGGCAAAAACAAGTGATGCCGCTCTCAACACATTAATAGACGAAGGCCGGGCCTCTCTTAGAAAAATCGGTCAGTTGGCCGAGTCTGTTACTGACAAAAAAATACTTAAAGACATAGAGCAAATGAAGTTTTACGGAGAAAAGATATTTAACCAACTGGAAGCCCACCCTGAAAAAGCCACCTATGTGCGGCAGTTTATGGATTACTACCTGCCTACATCTCAAAGGCTTGTGGAAAATTATGTAAGTTTTAAATCCCAAGGTGCTTCCGGCGACAATATCAACAAAGCTACTAAAAAGATAGAAGAGGCGCTTGGGGTTACCGCCGTCGCCTTTAAAAAGCAGTTTGACAATATGTTTGAAACTAAGGCCATGGATGTTATTGCCGAAGCTAATGTTATGGAGCGCCTTTTAAAAACCGGCGGCCTTTTAGATGATGATTTAGGTAAACTCTCATTTGAGCCCGACAGTTCCAAAAAGGAGGGCGGCCATGAATAGTATTCTTTACGACAGAAGAACTGCTTACATCTCTGTTTTGCTTATGGTTTTGGTTTCTATATTTATACTTGGCGGCAACTCTTTAAGGACTGAGCGCCAAAGGATTGTAGATGTTTTCAGAGGCCAGAATGAACTGGGCATAGACACCCAGCAAGAGGCTATAATAATACTGCAAAACGCTGCTAATCTGCTTGTAGTGGCTGATAGATATCTTGACGGCAATGAGCAGGCTGAAAACATTAGAGCCCTTTTGAACAACACGTCTGTTCCCATTAACCACCTCACCTATTGGGATCATGTTAACTGGGAGGTGCAGTTTGCAACAGCAGATAGAATTATGCCCCATGTGAGAGCGCTTTTACTTACAATGGACACTACACTTGTAACAGATGTAGACAGAGGGCACCTAACCGAAGCAGACGGCAACATACGTGCAGCACTCCGCAGAATATCTTTAAGCGGTGCAAATGCGCAGGCGCAAGCCTTCAACAACATTAGCAGAAACCCATATACAGCAATTATAGCCACTGTTCGCGGAGTTTCAAAGCTGCCCGTGGCGGCCTATATTGTTGAATAGAATATAGAGGAAGTGAACAAGTGAAAAAAATGAAATTTATAGCCATTGCCATTATCACATCCATCTTTATGCTGCTGCCCATAACTGTAAGCGCTGTCTTTCCGGAGCCAACCGCAAATTTCTTTGTAAACGATCAAGCAGGCGTAATCAGTGAGGCCGATGGCAATGCAATACTTGCCATTAACGATGAGATTGCGGGAAATGGTTCACAGATTGTAGTGCTTAGCGTTGAGTTTTTGGGTGGTATGGAAATAGCCGACTATGCCCGCGAAGTCTTTAACCGCTGGGAGATTGGTGATTCGGAGCGCAATAATGGTGTGCTCATACTGCTTGCCATTTCTGAGGATAATTATTTCGTTGCCACGGGCTCGGGCATAGAGTCCGTTATCTCCTCCGGTCAGATACAGCTTATACTGGACAGATTTATGGAGCCTTATTTTGACAGGGGTAATTATGGCGGAGGGGCTGTAGCAACGGCAAGGGAAATAGCTGACAGGCTCTTGGCCCACTATGGAACAACAGGTGCAGCGCCCATAGCCGGCGCAAATGTCACCTCTCCCGCGGCAGCCGGCACTACAGCGGCAAACACGGCGGCAAATATTACTTCCACAGTTTTTTCACTTTTCACATCTGTATTTGTAGTGTTTATTGTAATAGTGCTTTTAATACTGATATTCACACCGCGCCAGCCAATGATGGGGCCTATGGGCGGTCCCGTAATGAGGCCAAGAAGATGGTGGGGCGGCCCTTGGATGTGGGGCGGCATGTGGGGGCCTTGGTCACCGTTTAGCCCGTGGAACAGGCATAGAGGGCATAGGCACAATCCGCCAAGAAGCGGTGGCCCCGGGCAGGGTAATACAGGCAGCATGGGCGGTGCAGGCCGCTCACAAACAGGCAGAACACCCCAAGGCGGCGGTGGTAGAACCTCAGGCGGCGGCGCCGGCCGCTCCGGCGGCAGTTTCGGCGGTGGGCTTGGTGGTGGAACCGGCGGTTTTGGAGGGCTGGGCGGCGGCGGTCGTTCAAGCTTTGGTGGTGGCCGCTCCAGTTTTGGCGGCGGCGGCCGTTCATCCGGCGGTGGTGCCGGCAGGAGAAAGTAATATACCACCCGATTGCTCATAAAAAGCAAATAGTGGGGAACTTTTAAAAAAGCTCTCCACCATTGTGGGCTTGCAGTGTATGGAGGTAGGTAGGGTGAAAGCCCTGCTCAATAGTTTTCATTTTTTAAGAAAATGTAAAGCCTTAACGAGCGTTTGGATGGTTATAAAATATAGCATAATTTAGGAGGCATATTATGAAAAATTCAAAAAAAGAAGAAAGAATTATTATTTTAAACATGCTTAAAGACGGAAAAATTACTGTAGATGAATCAATTAAACTTTTAAACGCCCTTGACAGCGGCGAGGAGAGTAGCGGTTCATTCGACTTTGACGGCAGTATTAACATGGATGACAAATTTGAAAAATTCACATCAACCCTTGACAGCTTTGCAAAAGACGTTGGTGAAAAAGCCAAAACCACCTATAAAGACCTTGAGCCTAAACTTAAGAGCGGCACTAAAACCGTAATCGAAAAAACAATCTCTGTTCTGGGCGACATTAATCAGTCATTAACCGAAAGCCTTGAGAACATGAAAAAATCTGAAAACGAAGAGCACAACTGCGGCGGAAACTGTGACTGCGGCTGTGACGAGCATAAAGAAGAGAACCACCAATAAGCAATAAGTTAGCATCTTAAAACAATAGACCTGTCTTACAACCCGCTTTCGGTAGCCATGCGAGCAAATTTTCTGCTAGGCTATAGCAAACGACATATAATACTAATCCTCGATTAAAAACAATAGTTTGAACGGCGCTCCAAAAGTCCGAGGTAAAGGACTTTTGGAGTGGTTTTAGCCGTGAAGAAGTATTGTATTTTAATCAGGATTAGTATAAAAACGGTTCAAGCTACGCGGCAAACCCGCCCCGAAAATACTTCATCTGCTAGTCAGTTAGAGTTTACGGCAGGGTTCAATGCCGTAAACTCTAACGATTTTTGCCGTAGGCAAAAAGACTCATATTTTCGGGGTGCCGCTTTCTTTCACCTTTTAAATTGTCGTTTGCTATATGAAGCGGAAGACGCTAATACTGAAGCGAAGTATGGGCGTTATCCGCTGACAAAGTTTGGCCGAAAATTTGCCGCAAGGGTACCGTAATGGGGTTATAGGACAGGGCTAATAGATAAAAACACCCCGGCAGTGCCGCCAAATGGCCTACCGGGGATTGTTTGAGTTTGGAAGGGGTAAAGAATGTGAAGGCAAATAACAAGATAATCCGCAATTATAGAAGGATTGACAATTCGCCAATAACCAGCGTGAAAGACGAAATTATAAGCTGGATTAAAACCATAGCCTTAGCCTTAGTCTTTGCCTATATAATAACCCAGCATGTGATTGTTAATGCTTGGGTTCCTTCCGGCTCTATGGAGCGAAGTATAATGACAGGGGACAGGGTGGTGGCTCTGCGGCTTTCTTACGCCTTGTCAAACCCTGAGCGCATGGACGTTGTTGTTTTTAGGTTTCCTGATGATGAAAGCAAGCTCTTTGTAAAAAGGATAATAGGTTTGCCCGGTGAAACAGTTGATATTATAGACGGCAAAGTCTACATAGATGGCGCTGCACTGCCCTTAGACGATTCCTTTGTTACCTATCCTGATTTTGTGAGCACCGGCCCCTTCCACGTGCCCGAGAACCACTATTTTATGATGGGTGATAATAGAATAAATTCGGAAGACTCCAGAGCGTGGAACCACCCCTTTGTTAACCGTGAAAAAATATTGGGCAGGGTGCTTTTTAAGTATTTCAGGGGTTTTAGTATTATATCGTAAAGCTAACCAAAGCACTCTGATTTTCGCAAGATTGCCGTATATATTTATGTAATAGACTTCTTCCGAAATCAGTTTTTCTGGACGCGTGCGAAATATCAGGCTTCAATGATTTTCCGCGCGCCCGAAAAACTAAATTGATTTCGGAAGAAGTCTAATGTAACAGGAGAGAGGCCAATGCTGAATAAAATTATGAAATTAATCAAGCATTTGTTATATGCTGTTACTTCAAATGTTTTATATGGGGTTGCCGTATATTATATATATACGGCGCTGGTTGGAAAATCTCTTGTATACGTGTATTTAGTAAATCTTGTGCTGATTGTTTTATTTTTGGTGCTGGATGAAGCTGTACTAAGAATGTGGGAGTCAGAAAAGTTTGTTATGCAGTTAAAGAATGAGAAAAACTTTAGGAAAGACTATCGTTACATTAAACTATACTTTGATGCCTTTGTCTCCTTTAAAACAATATTGTATCTGTTTTATATTTTTATCTTGTTTGCGGCACAAATAATCAACCTTTATCCGACACTGATAAATGAAAATTTAGTAAACTTTGTTTTCGCAAATAATTACAGTATTTTGCTTTTAATAGCAACCGATCAGCTTATTGGGCAGTTTTTAAAGGATAAAAGGAGAATTAAGAAAATATCAGCAGAAATTGAGAAAGATTAGGCAAAAAGGCAAAACTAAGAAAACAATACCCCAAGAATTGCGGCCGACAGCACGGAGGTTTATATGAGCCATTCTTACAAGTTCTATGAAAACAAAGACTGTAAATATTTTCCCTGTCATGAAATGGGTGGCTCCGGCGGTTTTAACTGCCTCTTTTGTTTTTGCCCCCTTTATTTTTTGGGCAAGGCTTGCGGCGGAAAGTTTGAAGCAGTTGGCGAAAACGGCTCAATAAAAGATTGCAGTAGCTGCATTTTCCCTCACCTGCCTGAAAATTATGAGCTTATAATGAAAAAAATAAGCGAGAATATCAAGCAACTGTAATTTTGTAAGGGTTTCAGTATATTTGTTTTTTACAGGTTATGCGCCATTGCCAGGCATTAAAAAAATCCCCCTATTATTGATATAATTGGGGAATTTTTTTGTAGAAAACACTTGTCAAATGATGAAATGTTTGGTAGAATCATGTCACAGGGAACGTAAAGTGTTAATCGGCTTATGTTTTCAGCCGATGGCAGGTGGGAAGAAGTTACAGCTTCCCCCACCATGTACACGTGAGAATACCACGTACACATAACCCAAAGGTCTACCGTTTTTCATTATACGCCATAATCCTCCTTTATGCAAGGTTGTTTTTATTGGTTGCCATTTTTATCATTTACCATTTTTAACGTATAAT
>Ga0131853_10009701_pt1 | contig 17612 bp, 12 predicted proteins | sample TergutLab28metaG_FD_92764 | JGI IMG/M metagenome (GOLD analysis project Ga0131853, IMG submission 92764) | Labiotermes labralis P1 segment gut microbial communities from Petit-Saut dam, French Guiana - Lab288 P1 (version 2) (version 2) | ecosystem: Host-associated > Arthropoda: Insects >... | reverse complement strand
GCCAGCCCCGCCCCGCACACGCTGGTCGCCGCCGGAACTAAACGCCCACCCACCATCCTTCGGAGAGGGGCCGTTGCCCGCCAACAGCACCACCCCCACGTCGGCCGTCATCCGGGCATGGTCGAGGGCGCGATACAGCTCATCGACGGTCTGAGGGCGAAAGGCGTTGCGCAGCTCGGGGCGGTTGAAGGCGACGCGCACCACGGGCAAGTCGCGAGTACCAGCATCGCTACGTGTCACCCCCCGGTGGTACGTCACATCGGTTAGCCCCTCAAATCCAGGCACATCGCGCCACAGCGCGGGGTCAAACGTCTCAGAGACGCTGGCGGGCAGCACGGGGTTATTCATGCACTCACCTTAAGGGGCACTGAGGATACGGCTGTATAACCGGCCAAGGAGGGCCAGATCAGCCGGCTCGGCGGGGGAGGTAGCCTGGGATGGTGTCTGAGCAGGGGGTAGAGAAGGCTGACCGCCTGGCATGGTCGTCGCCGTTGCGGGTTCGGTTTCGGGGATTGGATGTGCGGGAGGGGTTGCTGCTGCGCGGCGAGGCGGGTTGGGGGGAGTTCAGCCCGTTTTGGGACTACGACGACGCTGAGTCGGCCATGTGGCTGCGCGCCGCCCGCGAGGCCGCCGACCTCGGCTGGCCCGCCCCGGTGCGAAAAAGCATTCCAGTGAACGTGACCATCCCGGCCGTCGGCCCGGAGCAGGCCCGCGCCCTCGTGCTGGCCAGCGGCTGCACCACGGCCAAGGTCAAGATCGCCCAGCAGGTGTTGGGTGATGAGATCGGTAATCCGGGCTCAAATCGGCAGGGGGACCAGCCGATTTCAGCCCGGATTACCGATCTCGCAACTGGTATTGCGGTAGAGCCGCTTGATGTTGAGGTGGCGCGGGTGGGGGCCGTGCGGGCGGCGTTGGATGAGTTGCATGGGCCAGGCGTTGGGCGTATTCGGGTTGATGCGAACGGGGCTTGGGGTGTGGGTGAGGCGGTAGTGCGGCTGCGGGAGTTGGACACCGTCGCGGGCGGGTTGGAGTATGCCGAGCAGCCCTGCGCAACGGCCCAGGAGCTGGCCGAACTTCGCCGCGCCCTACTCCGCGCCGGGATTGACGTGCCCATTGCCGCCGATGAGTCGATCCGTCGCGCCGCTGACCCGCTACGCGTCAAGGCGCTCGCCGCCGCCGACCTCGTAGTGCTCAAGGTGGCGCCGCTGGGCGGGGTGCGGGCCTGCCTGGAACTGGCCGAACGTATCGCGCTACCCGTGGTGGTCTCCTCCGCGCTGGAATCCTCGATTGGCCTTGCCGCCGGGCTGGCGCTCGCGGGTGCACTGCCCGAACTGCCCTATGCCTGCGGCCTGGCCACCGCTGGACTGCTGGCTCACGACGTCATCGCCGACCCCTTGCTACCAATAGCCGGCCATCTGCCGGTACTTGCGGCCAACAATCCGCGCCTCACCCCGGACCGGGCCTCCCCGGCGTTGACCAGCCCCGCCTGATTTATGCCGTCCAATCCGTGACCGGCTCGTGTGTTCGGTTGTTTGGCTGGTATTCGGCTGTTCGCACAACCGAAAACGCTGCAAACAACCGAACACATGATGCGAACAGCCGAACTTGCGCTTGACTCCACCGCCGCAGGATGACGAGAGGAGGGGGTGGGTCAAAGGGTCGTCCCGGCGGCGGTAGATTTTGCCTATGAGTCAGCCGCCGGCCATTGCTGCCGCCCAAGCACTGGTAGCCGCGCTGGCTGAACATGGGGTGCGCGATGTGGTGCTTTGCCCCGGCTCGCGATCCGCCCCCCTCGCTTATGCCCTCGCCGAGGCCGACGCCGCCGGAAGCATCCGCCTGCATGTGCGGGTCGATGAACGGTCGGCTGGATTCCTGGCCCTCGGGCTAACCAAGGGCGCCAACCGCTGGGCGCCCGATTGGCTCGCCTACGACGCACCCCATCCCGACGCATCTCGCAGTGACACCATTCGGGTGCGGGGTTCGCTGCCCCGACCGGTTGCCGTGGTGACCACCTCGGGTACCGCCGTCGCCAACCTGCACCCTGCCGCGCTGGAAGCACACCACAGCGGCCTGCCCCTGGTACTCATCACCGCCGACCGCCCCCACGAACTGCGCGGCACCGGCGCCAACCAAACCACCGATCAGGTAGGCATCTTCGGCGGCGCCATGCGCTTCGTCGCCGATGTGCCAGCCCCCGGCGGGCGAGAGGGCGAGCTGCGCGATCTAGTCATCACCGTCACGCGCGCGCTAACCGCCGCCTGTGGCGTCCGCGACCGACACTCCGGCCCGGCCCACCTGAACCTCGCCTTCCGCGAGCCGCTGCATCCAACCCCTCCGGTCAATCTACGCAAAGTTGCAGAGCCTAGAAGCGATACTCAGTCACACCCGGCTCACGACTCCTTCTGCTCTACGCAAGGCGTCACCGGAGGGGTGCCCTGTGTCGCCCTTGTTGCGGCGGAGCCAAACCCAATAGGTGTCTTCGCTGCCAAGACGAGTGAGCGTGTTGCCATTCCGCGGGTGGTTCCAGCAGGATCAACCGTCAACGCAGGAGCCGCCCCGGCGCTAAGGGGCAATCTGGCCCATACGCTCGTGGTGGCTGGGGATGGGGCCGGAAGCCAGGCTAGGCGGCTGGCTGAGGCGCAGGGGTGGCCGCTGCTGGCCGAACCGAGCGCCGAAGACTGTAGCGGAACCAACGCCATTCAGGGATACCGCCTGCTGCTCGATCTGCCCGAGCTAACCTGCGAAGTAGAGAACGTCGTTGTGTTCGGGCGACCCACGCTTTCCCGGTCCGTGCAGCAACTGCTTGCGAGGCCCGACGTGACGGTTACCGTGGTTGCTCCCGGCGGTGGCCCCTGGCCAGATGCCGCCCGCAACGCCGCCTTGGTCATCGAGCAGATTGGTCGGACCTGGTTCACGCCACCAACCGCCGCCGCCCCGTCACCATTCCTGACCCGCTGGCTCGCCGCCTCCCGTGCCGCCGCTGCGGCGCTGCGGCAGGCCACCTTTGGTGAGGTCGGTAGTTTGCGTCGAGATCGGTCGCTCGAGCTACCGATTTCAACGCAAACTACCGACCTCAACGAAAATGGCGGGTTGGTTGTGGCGCGGGCCGTGGCGGCGGCGACGCGGGTGCAGGATGTGCTTGTGGTTGGGGCGTCGAACCCGATTCGCGATCTTGACTTAGTGCTTGGACTTGATGATGCCGACGGTTATTGTCGGCCACTCATTTTCGCAAATCGCGGCCTGGCCGGTATTGACGGCACGGTATCGACGGCGATGGGCGTGGCGCTCGCGGTCGATGCTGCCACCGCTGCTCGACTCAACCGGAATGATGAGGCGAACGGATTTAGCCACACACACTCCCGGTTGAAGGCCGAATCCGCCCCAGGTCACCCTCGCGTACGGGCACTCATGGGCGACCTGACCTTCTTACACGATGCAGGCGGCCTGCTATGCGGGCCGCTTGAGCCTAAGGCAAACCTACAGATCATTGTCGTAAATGATGACGGTGGCTCCATCTTCGCGACGTTGGAACACGCAGAGGTGGCCGCCGCCGCTGAGGCTGCCCAAACAACCTTCGAGCGGGTATTTGCCACTCCGCACGGTACCAAGCTCGCCGCGCTATGCACCGGATACGGCATCGCTCATCGGCTGATTGAGAACCTATCGGACTTGCAATCCGCGTTGGTCGAGCCGCCAGCGGGAGTTGAGGTTATTGAGGTGCGGGTGTCGCGAACCAATCGTCGAGCGGAGGCAAGCGCGCTGCAAGCGGCGGTTGAGGTTGCCGCGAATAGAGCAATCAGCGCCCGTTAGCGATCATTAGGCAACCTACCGGAATAATCCGTACCATGTTTACTCTGCCTGGTTTCGCTTAGCTGGCCCCTCGGGCCGCGGAGGATTGATCGATGAGCTTTGAAGACCGCGGCAATGCCGCGCTGACGCCCAACGCCAATTTTGATGCGCCTACGTCTGATGTGTCGGCGCCCCACCTGCGCATCCCGCCGCTACCGGCGCCTACATTGGCCGCGCCGCCGCCCGAAAGGGTCGCGGACATGACTCCGCTGGCCGCCGAGCCATCGCCGTTCCTCGTGGCCAATCTGTTCGCTACCCCGTACTCGCCACCCGAAGCCCCGGCCACCACGCCTTCGCTTTCCGAGGCATTCGCCGCGCCAGCCTCGACAACGCCGGTCGCTGAACCACATCCGATGAACCCGCACCCGCCCTCATATCCTCCTCGATCGCCAGGGCACTCGGCGCCGTTCGGGCAGCAGTCGTTTGCGGCCCCGATCTACCCGCAACCCGCCCAACAGAGCCGCGCCGTTTCAACCCGGTCGTCCCAGCGTCGCCAACACGTCTGGCTGCCGGTCACCGTCGCCGCCCTTGCCGCCGCGCTGTTGGCCTCTGCCGGTACTGCCTTGATTATGCACAACATTGATCGACCGGTGAGTGCGCCTACCATCATTGCGAATATCGGCGACCCGGGCCGAGAGGACGAACCGCTCGTCACCACTACCGTCGCCAGTTATCCGAACTGGGTGGAGGTCGCCGCCGCGGTTTCGCCGTCGGTGGTTTCGATTCAAGTGAGCGGTATCAACGGCAGCGGCGAGGGTTCGGGCATGATCCTTGACCCGCAGGGCCATGTGCTTACTAACAACCACGTTGTGACCGGGGCGTTCGACGACATGGTGTTGGTCACCCTCTCCGACGGTCGGCTGTATGAGGCGCTGATCGTTGGCCTTGACCCAACCACCGATCTGGCCGTCGTGAGGCTACATAACCCGCCGAGTGATCTTGTGCCCGTGTCCCTCGGTGACTCCAGCGAGGTGCAGGTAGGTGACCCGATCCTGACCGTCGGCAACCCGCTCGGTTTAGCGAACACGGCCACCACCGGCATTGTCTCGGCAATAAACCGCCCCGTAATCACCGAGGGTGATACTGGGGGAGCGGCCGTATTCACCAATGCCATCCAGATCGATGCGGCAATTAACCCCGGTAACTCCGGCGGACCGCTCTTTGATGCGACGGGTCGGGTGATTGGCATCAACTCGTCGATCATGACCATGTCAAACGGGTTGTTCGGCGGCTCGGCCGGGTCAATCGGTCTGGGCTTTGCCATTCCAGTGAACCTGGCGAGAAACATCTCCGCGCAGCTCATCGAGAACGGGGAGGCTCAACACGCGTTCCTGGGGGTGAACATCCAAGACGGACAGGCCACGGCCGATGGGGTCACCCGCCGGGGGGCCGAGGTATCTTCCGTGAGCGCCGGACTACCAGCCGACCTGGCGGGGGTGCGTGTCGGTGACGTGGTGATCGCCTTCGACGGACAGCCCATCAACAGCAGCGAGGCTCTGACCGCGACGGTGCGTGGTCGCCAGGTTGGCGAAACCGTCAATCTAGTTGTCGTGCGAGATAACGCGGCACTTGAGCTGACCGTCACGCTGACGATTCGTGAGGTGTCGTAGCAGCAGGCGAACAATCCGCGCCATTTCTCGGAGCTTTTCGTTCAGGATGGTGGCGCGCCCTGCGCGAGCAACGTAAGCTGACTCGTTAATCGAATCGTTTCGATTTCGTTTGACCGCACCACTGTAGGAAGTTCGCCGTGCAGAATCTCACCCAGGGATCGCCCACCAAGCTAATCGCGACCTTCGCGACCCCGATTCTGCTCGGCGCCATCTTCCAGCAGGTGTACGCATTCATCGATGCGGCGGTGGTGGGCCGATTCCTCGGCGTCGGTTCGCTGGCGGCCGTCGGTTCGCCCGGCTCGCTGGTGTTTCTACTGATGGGACTCTCCTGGGGCGGCAGCGCCGGTCTGGCCATCCCCATAGCGCGGGCCTTTGGCGCCGGCGACCTGGCCGCTGTGCGTCGTTTCGCGGCCGCCGGAACGTATGTGTCCGTCGGCATTGCCGCCTTCATCACCATTGTCGGCACCGTCTTTGCCCGTGACCTGCTAACGCTGATGAACACGCCGCCGGAGATTCTGGACGAATCGACCATCTTCCTGACCACCCTGCTTGGCGGCGCCGCAGCCACGGTCGCGCTCAATTTCCTGATCGCTACCATCCGGGCACTTGGTGACTCGCGGACGCCGCTGTACTTTCTGGTCGGCTCATCGGGCCTCAACGCCGTACTCGTTACCGCGCTGGTGGGCGGGGCAGGCTGGGGCGTGGCCGGGGCGGCGGCCGCCACCGTACTCTCCCACCTAGTAACCGTGATCGCCTTGCTCTTCGTGATTCGGCGACGGATGCCCGCGCTGCAACTGCGGCGAGAAGACTGGATTGACGGGCGTGCCTCCCTGGCTGAGCCGCTGCGCATCGGCATCCCGATGGGCCTACAGATGTCCACCATCGCGGTCGGCACGCTCTCTGTGCAGGTTGCCGTCAACGGCATGGGCGCCACCACCGTGGCCGCCTATACGGCGGTGCTTCGCCTGGACAACCTGGCCGTGGTGCCACTGATGGCCTTCGGTGTGGCGATGGTCACCTACGTGGCGCAGAATCGCGGCGCGCACCAATGGCGGCGCATCCGGGTAGGCGTCTTCCGCACCTGCCTGGTGGGGGCGGGCGTAGCCGTGGTGCTTGGGTTCTCCCTGATGTTTACCGCGCCGACCATCGCGGGCTGGTTCGTCGGTTCCGATCAGGCGCAGGTACTCGATTACACGCGCACGTTCTTCTTGGTCAATGGCGGGTTGTACGCGATCTTATCGACGCTATTCATACTGCGGAACGCGGTGCAGGGCATGGGCCTGGCCTCGGTGCCGACGATTGCCAGCCTCGGGGAAACCCTCGCCCGCGTTTTGGCCGCGCTGGTGCTGGTGACCAACTTCGGTTTTGTGGGCGTCGCGCTCGCGGCTCCACTGGCCTGGCTGGGCGGATTGATTCCAATTGGCCACGCCTGGCTGCGTCAGCTCGGCAAGCTTAAGCGTCTGGAGGCCGAGCAGGACGCTGGTCTGGCCGTGCTGCCGCTGTCCGACGACCTAAACCTGTCACTTCTCGACAGCGGCCTTCTGGACCTATCCGGCATCGACACGACGGACGCCTTCGGGCCATCGGCTGACCCTCGCCCCACCACCCGCGAACTGGCCCTGGCCTAGCCGACTCGTTCGCCTGGCTCCGACACGCACCATCGCCAACGTCCTTCAAAATCCGGCGAAAACAAAACAACCCCAACCTGTTTTCCCAGGTCAGGGGTTGAAGTTGCGTGGTGCGCGAGGGGGGAGTTGAACCCCCACGCCCTTTCGGGCACACGGACCTGAACCGTGCGCGTCTGCCAATTCCGCCACTCGCGCCAGCACCACATCACGCCCCAAAGGGGCGCCGCAGAACCCTAACAGATCACCGGCGTGCAAACCAACTACCAAACCGAATGTTACGACCCAGGGAACCTGCCGAATCGAAGGTACGACTCCACGGCCGTCGTTAACGTGGGGCGGGGATGGTTCTGGACAGGAGGGGACAGCTGGGTGGGCGCGCAAGACGCCTCAGGCCAAGCTGCTCGCGTGGATTTGTGTGGAGTTGGTGAAGGGACGCGCTAGAATTGTGGCTTAGGCGGGCAGAATGTGCGCCTCCGATGCCCCAACCTTTTACGATGCCAGGTAGTCTGCACCTCTGGCGCGCGTGCGCGCCTCGGGCGGGCGACTACGAAAACGTCCGAATGGCAGAACTACAAGGGAGGTGGCATGGGCATCCTGGATCGCTTCGAGAAGGGCGTGGAACGTGCCATGAGCAGCGCGTTCTCAAAGATCGGCCGCTCCGAGGTCAAACCTGTGGAGTTGGCCTCAAAGCTGCGCAAGGAACTCGACGACCGCGCCGTGGTAGTGGGTCGTGATCGCACCTTGGTGCCCAACGAGTTCACCGTGGAGCTATCCGTGGCCGACTTTGAGCAAATCCAAATCTGGGGGCAAGAGACCCTGCAAGATGAGCTGGCCGCCAACCTCACCGATTATGCGGCCTCGCAGCACTACGCCTTTGTCGGCCCGGTGCGCGTCACCTTCCAAGCCACAGAGGCTCAGTCCGCCGGGCGTTTTCTGGTGCGTTCCGCTTCCGTTAAGGGTGCCGTGGCGCCCGCCACCAACGCCGCCGCAAACGCCCGCCACCCCCTACTGGACATTGATGGGCAGCGGTACCTGCTGACCGGCCCCGTCACCGTCATCGGCCGTGACGCCGACGCCGACATTGTCATTGATGACCCCGGCATCTCCCGACGTCACCTTGAAATCCGCATCACGCCCGAGGGTGTCGTCGCCACCGATCTCGGCTCCACCAACGGCCTGTTTGTTGAGGGGCATCAGGTGCCGGCCGCTACCCTGCTCGATGGAAACACGCTCACCATTGGTCGCACCCGCATCATGTTCTGGTCGGGCAGTCCGGCCACAGCTCAGGGTTGGTGAGCGCCCGGCATGGGTGAACTGACCTTTAACCTACTTCGCTTCGGCTTCCTCGCGCTGCTGTGGGTGTTTGTGCTTAGCGCGCTCGCCGTGATGCGCCGCGACCTTTACACCAGTTCGGATGGGTTGAGCCGCCGCCAGCGTCGTAAGGTTGCCAAGGCCGGGGGTAAGGCCGCTCCCGCCCCTGCCGCGCAGCGGTCGCCTACCAAGCTGGTGGTCACTCAGGGTTCGCTCCAAGGCACCTCGCTGCCGCTGACCAACGCCTCCATCGTGATTGGTCGCCAGCCCGGTTGCACGCTGATGCTTGACGACGACTACTCCTCCAGCCGTCACGCTCGCATCTTCCCACAGGGCGATCAGTGGTTTGTCGAGGATCTCGGCTCCACCAACGGCACCTTCATCGGGGATCAACAGGTTCACGGCACCGTGCCGCTTGCCCTTGGGGTCGGCGTACAGATCGGCCGCACCCGAGTCGAGTTGCAGAGGTGAGCGCCTAAGTGACTATCCGCTTGCGCTACGCCGCCCGCTCCGACACTGGGCCGGTGCGCGCCAATAATCAGGACTCGGGCTATGCCGGCCCGAATCTGCTGGTTGTCGCTGATGGGATGGGGGGACACGCTGGTGGGGATGCCGCCTCCCGTATTGCTATTGAGGCTCTCGCCCCGTTGGACGTTCCCGATCACACACCAGGGGCCGCCCTGGAAAGCCTGGAGACCGCCATCGAGCTGGCCCGTGCCGGGTTGGTGAGGGTCTCCTCCGACGACCCGGACATGCAGGGCATGGGCACCACCGTTACCGCGTTGCTGCGCACCGGCTCTACCCTGGTGATGGCGCACATGGGTGATTCTCGCGCCTACCTGTTGCGCGATGGACGGCTGGCCCAGGTGACCGTCGATCACACATTTGTGCAACACCTGGTGGATATCGGTCGTATCTCCCCGGATGAGGCGGAGACGCATCCCAACCGCAACGTGGTGATGCGGGTGCTTTCCGACTTCGACCTTGACCTGCACCCGGATATGTCCATCCGCGAGGCTCGTCCCGGTGACCGATGGCTGTTGTGTTCCGATGGCCTATCCGGATTCGTCATGACGGAACTGATAACCCAGGCGCTCGTTGACGCGGCTGACCCGGCCGAGGCCGCCGAGCTGTTGATGGCGGGCGCGTTACAGGCGCAAAGTACCGACAACATCACCGTGGTCGTGGCCGACATCGAGGATGACAGCGAACCAGCTGACGGCACGCTCGCCGGGCAGCAGGCGGCCGAGATCGTGGGCGCGGCTGCGAACCGCAGCACCATCCATCCCGCATTGCCTACCCTCGATACTTTGCGCGCCGTTGGGTCGGATGAGACGGAGACCTCGGAAATCATCGACCCAGACCCCCTTGTTGATGAGGAACTCATTGACGAGGGGGACGACGACCCCGGAATTCTGCCTCCGCCCAAGCGGCATCCCCTGCTCGCCGCCATCGTCACCCTGCTCATCGCCGCCGCCGTGGGAATTGGTCTATGGCAGGGATACGAATGGACCCAGCGGCAATACTTCGTCGGCGAATCGCAAGGTTACGTCGCAATCTATCGTGGCCTGCCCGCCAATGTGGGGCCGCTAACCCTCTCCCAGCCCGTCGAACTCACCACAACACGGGTTGAGGATCTGCCCGTCTTCTTCGCCGACCGGCTAAACGGCACCATCCGCGCCTCTTCGCTGGCCGAGGCCCGCGAACACGCCGAACGGTTGATCGAAGAGGCGTTACCCGAAGAAGAACCCACCGAGGAGTCCCCCCCTCCTCTTCCAGTTGAAGGCGACCCGCCCGTCGTCCTAGAAGAGCCGAGCGGCGATGAGAACGGGACGGAGCAATGAGCGCCGTCGCCCTGGAGTACCAGACTTGGGAGGTCAGGACTCACCGTCCTTGGCGCCTGGCCGAGCTGTGGCTGCTGCTGCTTTCCGTCGGTGCGGGCCTGGGGGCTATCGCGCTGGTGGGCCTGGGCCTGGATGGTGAGCTGTCTGATCGGTTCTGGACGGAAGCTGTCTGGCTGGCCGCCCTGGCGCTGGTGGCGCATGTGGTGGTGCGTTTTGCCGCGCCCTACGCGGATCAGGCGATATTGCCTACCGTCTTCTTCCTCAACGGCATCGGCGTGGCGATGATTATGCGCATTGAGGCATCGCCCGCTCGAGCCGCAGCGAACGCCGACGCCGTGCGGCAGATGCAGTGGTCGATTCTTGGCGTGGTTATGGCTTGCCTGGTGTTGTGGCTACTGCGCGATCATCGGTTGCTACGCAAATTCACCTACACCTCGATGTTCATCGGCCTGGGTCTGATCGCCTTGCCGCTGGCGCCGGGCATCGGCCGTACCATCAACGGCGCCACTCGCTGGATCGTCATCGGTGGTCTGTCGATGCAGCCGGCCGAATTCGCTAAAATCTTCCTGGCCATCTTCTTTGCCGGTTACCTGGTGACCGCTCGCGACTCCTTGGCTCTGGCCGGACCGAAAGTCCTGGGTATCCAGCTGCCGCGGATGCGTGACCTGGGGCCGATTCTTGTCGTCTGGGCGGCCTCCATCGCGGTGCTTGTCTTTCAGACCGATCTTGGCGTCTCGTTGCTGTTCTTCGGCATGTTCGTGGCCATGTTGTATATGGCCACCGACCGCATTAGCTGGATGATTATCGGTGGCCTGATGTTTGTCGGCGGCGCGGCCGCCCTGTGGGTCTCGTTCCCCCACGTCGCCCAGCGCATGGACGGCTGGCTTAACGCGATGGACCCGGCCGTGATCGAGGCTCCCGGCGGTTCGTGGCAGATTGTGCAGGGACTATTCGGCATGGCCGAAGGGGGAATGCTCGGTTCTGGCCTCGGGCGGGGCAACCCCTACATCGTGCCCTTCTCCTTCTCTGACTTCATCTTCGCTTCGTTGGGTGAGGAACTCGGGCTGATCGGCGTTATGGCCATCCTCGTGGCCTTCCTGGTGCTGTGCGAGCGCGGCCTGCGCACGGCCCTGCTGGTACGCGACGGTTTCGGCAAGCTGCTGGCTGGTGGGTTCGCGTTCGTACTCGCCCTACAGGTGTTCGTGGTGGTCGGTGGGATCACCCGGGTGATCCCGATGACCGGCCTGGCGCTACCGTTCATGGCTCAGGGTGGTTCGGCCGTGCTGGCTAACTGGATTATTGTGGCCGTCCTGCTGCGCATCTCCGATGACGCTCGCCGCCCGTCGCTGGCCCCTGAGCGGGGGCAGGTGGCTATCGCACCTACCCCCGAAGAGGTAGTTGCCGGGCAGATGCCCACTCAGGCCGTGGCGCCGTTAGAGGGCGTCGAGCCAGTGTTTGATGCGCAAGCCGGAGGTGATGAAAAGTGAACAAGACCCTACGCAGGCTGGCTGCCGTGATGATGGTGATGTTCGTAGTCTTGATGGGTTCGGCCACGGCCATTCAGTTCTTCCAGGCAGAGGCTCTCAACGCCAACCCTCGCAACGCTCGCGCCTTCACTAAGCAGTTCAACAATGCTCGCGGCCCGATTGTGGTCGGCGGCGTGCCCATCGCCGAATCCGTGCCAGTGGATTCCTCCTTCGGCTTCCAACGCGTCTTCGGCGGCGGTGATCCCGCTATCGCCGAAATGTATGCCCACGTCACCGGCTACTTCTCCATTTCACGCGGTACTTCGGGCATCGAGCGGCAGGAAAACGAGTTCCTCAATGGCCAAGCCCCTGCCCTGTGGGTTGATCGGGTACACAACATGCTTACGGGCCAGGTCAACCGAGGGTCGTCGGTGGAGTTGACTCTCGACGGATTTCTTCAGCAGGTCTCCTGGGAAGCCATGAACGGACAGCGCGGTTCGGTGATGGCCATCGATACGCGCACCGGGGCTATCCGGTCGATGGTGAGCTACCCCTCCTTCGACCCGAATCCGCTGGCCGTACACTCGACCTCTCTGGCCAATGAGAGATACAACGAGGTGCTCTACTCTGACCATCGACCGATGGACAACCGCGTGCTGCGACAGGTACACCCCCCCGGCTCCACCTTCAAGATGATCGTGGCGGCCGCCGCCCTGGAGGCGGGCTACACCATCAACACACAGCTCCCGGCCCCGCATCGCTTCCGCCTGCCGAACACCACCCACTACCTGCGCAACTTTGGCGACCGGACCTGCTCGCCGACCGGGCAGGGGTCGATGTACGAGCTGATGGTGATCTCGTGCAACACCTCGTTCGCAATGCTGGCCCTGGAACTAGGCGAGGACCGCATTCGCGACATGGCGCAGCGCTTCGGCTTCGGTGAGAACTTCCGAGTGCCCATGTGGTCGGTGGCCAGCCGTTTCCCGGAGGCGGGGGATGCCTTTACCGCTGATCGTCTGGCGCTAGCCGCTATCGGGCAGGGCGACGTAATGGTCACCCCGCTGGTGATGGGGCTAATGGCCGCCGCCATCGCCAACGACGGCGTGATGATGCAGCCCTACCTGGTGCAGACCATCCGTGACCCCAATCTTGAGGTGATTTTTGAGGCCGAGCCACAGGCGCTGCGACAGGTGGTTTCCCCAGAGGTGGCGGCGGGCCTGACCGAGATGATGATCGGCTCCGTGCGCGACTGGGGTTCTACGGGCTGGCGGGCGCGCATTCCCGGCGTAGATGTCGCGGGCAAGACGGGCACCGCGCAGACTGCCCGCGGGGTGGCCCCCCACACCTGGTTTACCGTATTCGCCCCGGCCGAGGATCCGGTTATCGCCGTCGTGGTGATGATTGAGAATGGCGGTCACATGGGTATGGACGGCACCGCTGCCTCCGTGGCGGTGCCCATCGCCCACCGTGTTCTGCTGGCCGCGCTGGGCCTCGACGCGGACGGACAGCCCATCGGGCCGGTGGAGCCGGACCCGGAGGCGGGCGGCGAGCAGGATGACATCCTCCCGAACGAGCCGGCAGAGCAGCCCGAGGCGGGGGGCGACGAATGAGGCCCAAGGCAGGACTCGTACTCGGCGAGCGCTACCAGCTGCTGCGGCGGCTCGCCGTCGGCGGCATGGGTGAGGTGTGGGTGGCCGCAGATGCGGCGTTGGGCCGCGAGGTGGCGATCAAGGTATTGCGTGAGGAATACACCGGTGAGGAGGACTTCCTCTCCCGCCTACGCACCGAGGCGCGCAACTCCGCCGCCCTGTATCACCCGAACATCGCCCAGGTACACGACTACGGGGAGCAGGATGGCACCGGATTCCTGGTGATGGAGCTGGTGCATGGCGAGCCGCTGGCCGATGTGCTGGAGCGAGAACCGACATTGCCACCCCGCCGCCTGCTGCCGCTGCTGGCTCAGACGGCGCGCGGCCTACAGCACGCGCATGAGGCCGGGGTAGTGCATCGCGATGTCAAACCGGGCAACATCCTGATCGAGCGACCGGGATACTCCTCGGTGCATCCGGTGGTGAAGATCACCGATTTCGGGGTCTCCCTGGCCGCGAATCAGGCCCCGATGACCGCCACCGGTATGGTGATGGGCACCGCCCAGTATCTAGCCCCGGAGCAGGCGATGGGCAAGGCCGCTACCGGTCTCTCCGACGTGTATGCGTTAGGCGTTGTCGCCTACGAGGCTTCGGCAGGGCGGCGACCATTTACCGGAAACTCGCCCGTGGATATCGCTGTGGCTCACGTGAACAATCCGGTGCCGCCGCTGCCACCCACGGTGCATCCGGCGCTGGCCTCGCTGATCGGGCGAATGCTGGAGAAGGAACCAGAGGATCGCCCCTCCTCGGCCGGGGCATTAGCCGAAGAGCTAGACCAATTGGCCGAGGAGATCGCCGCCGACCCTCTGGGGGCCAGATGGCGAGGACCTGCTGTTCTGGCCGGGCAGGCTTCGCAGCCGACCCCGATGGTCGCGTCGGCGGAGCAGGGCATCGTCGCACAGCCCATCTCCCGGCAGGCGCCGCAGAGTGCTTCGCATCGACCGACCACGCCGAGATCGGCGCCCGGTGGGCGCATTTCTTCTCCGGCTAGGGCCACCACCGAGGCGTCGATCGGTGAGGGTGAGTTATTCCATCGTGACCTGGCGCGGCTGCGTCCGGCTAACCCGGCGTCAACCCTGCGGCAGACGACGGCTAGTCCCGCCGTGCCTCCGCCCCCGCCCGCTCCCGCCCGTTCAGTTCCCCGTCCGATAGCACGCGGCGGGGTGCCACAGGCTAAGATTCCGGCAGCAGTTGTGGTGGTTGCAGTGGTGGCGGTGGTGGTGCTGATTGCGCTACTAGTCCGCTCGCGCGCTGCGACTGACGCCGAACAGGTGGCACGATCCGTGTCACCGGAGGTCACGATTTCGACACTTACTCCCGTAAATCAGCCACTTTTGGAATCTGAGGGTGGCAACTCTGGGATGATTACCACGATCACGTCGGGCGGCCGAGTCGCCCCGACCACAACGTAAGAAGGACATTCGAGTTGGATCAGAACACGCCCCGTATTCTCGCTGGCCGTTATGAGGTTGGCGAACTTATTGGTCGCGGCGGTATGGCCGAGGTGCACATCGGCCATGACGCACGCCTTGGGCGCACGGTTGCCATCAAGGTGCTGCGCTCCGATCTGGCTCGCGACCCCTCCTTCCTGACTCGATTCCGTCGGGAGGCTCAGGCCGCTGCCGCGTTGAATCATCCGGCCATCGTTGCCGTGTATGACACCGGGGAGGAGACGCTGACCGATCCGGCCTCGGGGCAACCGCTGCACATCCCGTTCATCGTGATGGAGTACGTAGAGGGGCACACCGTTCGGGACATTCTTCGCGGCGGAGAAGCTGTGCCGATTGAGGAGGCCGTCGAGATCACCATCGGGGTACTCTCCGCATTGGAATACTCGCATCACGCGGGCATCATCCATCGTGACATCAAGCCAGCGAATGTGATGATTACGCCCACCGGCGCGGTGAAGGTGATGGACTTCGGCATCGCTCGGGCTGCCGCTGATCCGGCTGCGGGGATGACGGCCACACACGCGGTGATTGGTACGGCCCAGTATCTTTCCCCGGAGCAGGCCCGTGGCGAGCAAGTGGATGCTCGTTCTGACCTGTATTCCGCTGGTTGTGTGCTATTTGAGTTGCTGACTGGGCGCCCGCCCTTCACCGGTGACTCTCCGGTGGCTGTCGCTTACCAGCATGTGGGCCAGGCTCCGCAAAAGCCTTCGGAGATTGCTTCGGATGTGCCCGAGGCGCTTGACCGCATTACCGGCAAGGCGTTGGCCAAGGAACGGGGCGCCCGTTATGGCTCGGCCGCAGAGTTCCGGGCTGATCTGGAAAACTTCGTGCGCGGTGGCGTAGTTGCCGCCCCGGTTGCAGTCGCCTCCCCAGCCTTCGCTGCCACCGACAATGCCACACAGCTAATGACCCCATCCATCGCCCCCACCCAACAGTGGGGTCCGGTGAGTCAGGGACCGCCCCCGATTATGGCCGCCCCGGTTGAGGTAGGGCAGGAGGAGGAGCCGCCGAACCGTACGGGCCTGATCGCGGCCCTGATTGCGTTGGCCGTGGTACTGGTTGGCGGAATCATCGCCATCATTTTGCTGAGCGGCGGAGGCGGCGAGGGCGCGGAGTTGCGGGAGGTGCCCGAGGTGCCGGTCGGCTCCACGCTGGAGCAGGCACGGGCCATCATCGAGGACGCGGACTTCCGCTTCGATTACGCAATCGATCCCCACGCTGAGGGTCTGCCGGAAACTTCCGTACGCCAAGAACCCGAAGCGGGCGAGGAGGCCGAGATCGGCTCCCGCGTGACGGTGTTCTTCACCCCGGAGGCCCAGCCCGGCGCCGTGCCTAACGTGACCGGACTGAGTCGCATCGAGGCCTGCGACGCCATTGAGGATGCGGGCTTCACCTGTGGTGAAGTGACGGTCGAGTCAAGCCCGAATGTGCCGCTGGATCGGGTAACCCGCACCGAACCTAGCGCCGGTGAGGTGGTTGCGCCAGGAACCGCCATCACCATCTTCCTTTCCGACGGCAACGTCGAGATCCCGGACCTGATCGGCATGACCGAGGAGGATGCTCTGGAGACCATTTCTGACTTGGGGCTGCAATCGACCATTCAACATGAGGCGACCCCCGACCATGAGCCAGGAACCGTCGTGCGGCAGACCCCTGACCCGGGCCTCCACCCGCAGAACCAGCGCGTCGTCATCTGGATTGCCGAGGAGATGCCCACCCCGCCGGTACCAGTGCCGGCGATGACCGGCAACTCCTGGAACGAAGCCTTGGCCGCGTGTGAACACGAGGGCTTCGACTGCCGTCGTGGCGCCGACGTCACCGAGTGGCCGGGCGGGGCCGACCCCAGTACCCCGTTCCAGTGCGTTAGCGACCGGGTGCTGCGGTCCGAGCCAGCCGCCGGCTCCATGCTGGAAGAGGGTTCGATTGTCACCATCATTATGTTCACGGGCACCTGCCCCATCGCGCAGGTGGCTGTGCCGACCGTCACCACCTGGGATGCCTTCAACGCGGCCTGCGCCACCAGCGGGCTAACCTGCACCAGGGTTGACGCCGCCAACGATGCGGCTCCCGGCACCGTGATTGGCATCACGATGGATGGCACCGCGGTGACGGCAGGCACGCAGGTGAACGTCGGTTCTACTCTCAGCGTGACCGTCTCCACCGGACCCGCCGCCGTCCCCGAGCCGTCACCGACGCCGACCCCCGATGAGAACGGCGAAGGCTAACCGCAGCTAAACGAGGCACCCCACCAGAACACTCAGGTGGGGTGCCTCGCTATTTGCGGGTGGTTGAGTAGCGAGCGCAGCGAGCATGTCGAAACCACCTCATGGATGGTGGATGGGGTGGCTTCGACATGGGCCTAGCGGCCCTACTCAACCAGCTGAGAGGGTAATCGCCGGTGCGGCATCGAAGCTGGGGTCGTTGAGAATCATGAAGGTGTCATTGACCCAGGGGAAGACCCATTCGAAACAGGCATAGACCACGCCGACCGCGAACGCCAGCAGGATCAGCGCCCGCAGTACGGCCGGGCCGGGCAGGATGCGCCAAATGGCTCCGTACATCACATGACTCCTTCTACGCCGATGATGTTTACTCCCGCGTCGATTAGTAGCTGGGGTATGCCTTCGCTGACGGGCATCCAGAAGTCGAACAGGGCGTAGACGATGTAACGCTGTCGGTCCGATCCGATGGGATGACAGGTGGTGAGCGTCAAGAATCGCTGCGTCAACTGGGGGATAGGCTGGCCAGGCATGAGGCCAGGGATGGGGGAGATGACCTCGACGTTGTAGGGCATCACTACCTCG
>Ga0131853_10009698_pt1 | contig 17613 bp, 16 predicted proteins | sample TergutLab28metaG_FD_92764 | JGI IMG/M metagenome (GOLD analysis project Ga0131853, IMG submission 92764) | Labiotermes labralis P1 segment gut microbial communities from Petit-Saut dam, French Guiana - Lab288 P1 (version 2) (version 2) | ecosystem: Host-associated > Arthropoda: Insects >... | reverse complement strand
ATTTCCTAACCATGCCATCACTCATCGCATTGTCACCATACACTTGACAGATCTGGTGATGAATCTCACTTGGTAGCACATTCCTAGCGTTCAAAAAACGAATTACAGACTGTATTTCACAGTTGGCTGCCCCTTCAATTGTCTTAAACATGTTTAACACACAGGAACAAACATAAACATAACACAAATTTCATGAAATGGCGTCTCTGGCTTCTCAACTGATAGAGGAAGTCACTGCACATGTGCAAAGTGACAGTCTCGAGGATGCGCGAGAGATACGCACAGACGGTACTTACTTTCCGAATAACCTATGTATTACCAGAAATATCTGAATTAGTAGAGCAACTATAATGTTAAATGACAAAGCTGTAAGATTTACATATATCCAATGGTATAACCAGTATAAAGCGAACATATAGGCATCTCGCCAATTGGTAGTACCCTTCTTGCTGAGGTCTGCTGCCTGGTTATTTGACTTACCAGATCATTTTGAAATGATCTGTATATAAGTTCCCCCCCCCCCCCTTCATTCAGTACATTCTAGCTTTGAAATGTAATGTTAGGAGCAATAAGAAGCAAAGAATTTGATTCTGAATGTGGGGTGTTCTAAGAACAGTTCAGATGGATTAGAAGTTTGAAAAAAAAATTTAACTCCTCATTCTTTAGTTTACTCTGTGTGAATAGTGTTATACATTTTGCCAACAAGACTGACTCCCTAGTTTAAGTCATACTACAAGCTACTGCAGACTGTACTTGTACAAAAGTTAACAAACATCTCTAGGGAAACAGAATGCCATTTCTGTATCCGTTTATTCACATGCCAGATATAGTTCATTATGCATTCCCACTGAAACAATACAAAATCTGGTGAAACCCAAGATTAAAGTACTTTTCTTTTTGATGGTCTGGCCCTCAAATAAACACAGATTCATGTGAAAGACAAAAAAGTGTGGAGACCCCTTCCTAGCTAACCAGCTCCAGCTGTGACACAGACCTTCCCAGTACATTAGCTAAGACCTATTCTTGCTATGATTACCAGTTACTTTCCTCTTATATCCGAACAACAAAATGATCAGCAGAATCAAGCTGAAGGATTTACCATGTTTATTCATTTCCATACATTTCAGGCCGTTTAACAAAATAATGTTACACACATCAAATATGCCATCACCATTAGGAACAAAACAGGACACCATGTCAACTGCAGTCTTAAGTCCTTACCATCAACTGTTAAAACTGAATAAAAGAAAGATAATTAAATTTTTGTGTCTGTATTAAGCTGCAGACAAACTGTAATACCATGACCTGATCATGCAGATCATGAAATGAATGTGCTATACCTATCAGTACCATCATCATGCATAGCACAATGAGCCCAAAATCATTTTCTCCATAAGTATGAATTTCCATTAAGAGTGTCAAAAATAAAAAAAGTTGTCTTCATTACATTCCTTTACTATCCACCACCTTTACTCATCACGCAATACCATAAGTTGACTCTCACAACTTTTCATAATTAAATCAGTGACAACATATTGAAAAATAGACTAGACTAAATAAAACACATGTCCTGCCAATGAACTTATTGTACAAAGTAAATAAAGAAATGTCTCATTTTATTAAGTTATGAAATTAAAAACACCAAACGATATTTCATTTCTATGTTCTTGGCCTCTACAACACATTTACATAAAACAAACTCAATGCACATGTAAAGAGACACATTTTGTATGCAAACATACATTAACAGTCTTCAGGTATCCCTGTAATAGGAGTGGGACTGCTATATGCGAGATGATTACTTACAACAGAAAAGAATGCAGGTAGAACTTTCATATATGACACAAGACAACATTTCTTGGGGCACTTCTGAGGAATTCAACCTCGACCAGTCAAACATCTGCAGTTACGTGTGACAAAATGGAGTCCTGTTAGGTTAGGGTTCCTGTACAATTTTAATGGAACAGTTTCATTCAGAACCACAGGTTCCTAAATACATATTTCATCTATAAAAATGTAACATATAGATATATATGCACATCTTAAATGAATAAAAGCAACATCAGGAATTATAAGAAGCTTACGATATGCACAGATGAAGGATGAGATAGAGGCACAACATGGAAATCAGCTATATCATCAACAATATTAAAATTAAATTAAAAAAAAAAAAACAGCAAAGATGAATTTCTCAGAAGTGCCCCAGCTCATGAAACATTACGTTTGCACACAAACATTAATAATTTAACTACAGAATACAATAGCTTGCATATACTGTGAGAATGACTTGCTGGCTCTAGTGATAAAAAGTGAAACTCATCTCTATTCCATTTCAACCTATGACTGGCATCAAAACATGTCTCTGATGAATCCTGTTTGAACAGGAATGGTACACTACAATCATCTGGCATCTGACACTCATCACACTGGTGTATGTCTCTTGTCAGCTCCCACTCCCAAACTACAACTAATCATGTCAACAAGGTGTCATCAAGTTCCTCATCCTTGCCCTCTGGTTGGTTTGCGACTTTACGAAGAACTTTGCTGATAACATCACTCAGAGATTCACGGGCACCAACATCCAGCAGGTTCATACAGCGCTGAAACAAAAGTTTAGTTGTCATCTCAATGACAGCTACACGTCTTGTGACCATGTCAAGTAACCTTTAATGGGCAAATGGGAGTGACACTTTCCACATGAATTTTTAAGGGACCAATAAACAGACTCATTATGTCATGACACTCTTTATATTAGTATGTCATAACATTTTGTATGTTTCTAAGATGTAAAACCTTACTCACCCTGTTCATTTAAAATGCTTTTATAGATTTTATGGACAGTCTGAGGTTTACTTCACACTCACTCGTCAAGCACCCCCTTCTGAGGGATACTTATTAACCTTTAAAGACCTGCATTCATATAGGAAAACACCCCCAGAAAGTCATTTTATATATATTTAGGCAAAAAGGAAACCTAATGCACTCTTAATACACAGTGTACAATCTCTATTTTAGTGTCCACAAAATGCCATCTATTTCATAATTTTATCTTTTCCAATTCAAATAGTATTCATGTTTTTTTCAAACTATACACAATAATTTATAAAACAACCCCAGCAGGATAAAGGTTAACAACACTCCCATGATGGTCACAAAAATCCCGAGATATTTACAGTTCTCTCCAAGCAGCCATTCTTACTTTTGGCGTTTCATGAAATATCAAAATGGAAGACAAAGACACAAAGATATTTCAAAATGCCTCTGCTTATTGTATAAACCATTCTGCAAAATCCACACAGCTTTATCCCCATTATTTCAAAAACAACAGTTCAATAATAACAATGATAATATTAAATCGAGCAGAATGAGATGGGCTGGGCATCTGGCATGTATGGGTGAGGAGAGGGGGGTGTGTAGGGTCTTGGTGGGGAAACCAGAGGGAAAGAGACCACTGCCGAGACCTAGGCATATGTGGGTGGATAATATTAGGATGGATCTCCACGAGGTGGGATGTGAGTATATGGACTGGATTGGGCTGGCCCAGGATAGGGACAGGTGGCGGACGCTTGTGAGTGCGGTAATGAACCTTCGGGTTCCGTGAAATGCAGGGAATTTCTTGACTAGCTGCAAACCTGTTAGCTTCTCAAGAAGGACACTGCACCATGGAGTGAGTATGTAAGTAAGTAAGTAGTATTAACACATATGTTTGTGTGTTACTTTTTCTATTGTACCATTAGTGTCAGTCTTCAGAAATGCAATATGATCTTCTATAGCAAGAAGCATGAAATGCCACGAAGGGTACAGTATTTAAAAACATCTGGTGCCTCAATTTGCCATAGTTTCCCAGTTCCCCAGAAAATCTGCAGATTACACATGCAGAAGGTCATGCATACTATAAATCCACTGTGTGTAGTCTGTGTCTATAATGTTTTGTTCTCTGCCACTTTGACAACAGTAAAATGTCTTCGTCTTCTTGCCTGAAATCAGTTCTTGTAATACATCTTGTTCTTCAAGTCTCTTCTTTGAAGGTGGACTTATTATTTGATATTATTCATTCTGCACATTATTCTTGCAATCAATCACATTCACCAACAGCCTTACTATGTATTGCACTCAGAGCAACACACATACACTATGTGTACACTAGGCATTTAGAAACTAGGAAATCTGCTTTGTTCACAGCCTCATGCAATGTTAGGTTCTGCCCAATCAAGAAATAAAGAGAGTCTTTCAATATATTCAACAGCACTGAAATTGAAACACTAATTGGGAGATGAAAACAGCCATAAAAATCACACCACACCACTAAAAAATAACAGCATTAAAATATTCATTGCAATCATTTTTCACCAATTTATTGCTGTGATTACTGGAGACAAAATAAACATGTATATATACATGGTTGCATGTTCCCCACCATTATTAGCACAATTACTCTCAGATCTCAAAACAAGCATCTGAAGTACTGCCTTCTGTCAGAAGAATGTAATCCGGTCTGGAACAAGCAACAATGAATCTTAGTATTACGTATGTTTACAGGTCCCCCGACCCACAGTACACATGAACCCCCCCACCCTGCCCCCCAATGCCATGATGTCTAAAGGAGACGTATTATGCCACAATTGTCCAACACGTGTATTTTATGGCAGCTTCTCACCCACCCATAAACTGTTCAGACCTGCAGAACTGTGTGTCAATACACAGAAACTAGTTATATGAGGCTCCAGTGAAGGCACACTATATACAATCTAGTCTGAATACTGTAACACATTTTTCTATGAATATTTTCAAGAAATGTAATATGAATGTGAAAATGAATTATTTAAAAATTATGAATCATAAACTAAGGGGAACAGAAACAGGCAGACTGGTTCACAGCTTTGTGGACAGGTAAATAAACTCATTCTTAACAAACTTATTTCTGATTTCAACTTTGTAGTTATGAAAAACATTGCACACGACTTGTAACATGACCAGCTGCAGACTTTTAAAAGCCTGTATGGTAAAAATTAATGGCCACCCATGCCAAAACTCAGATAGTCCAGATGACAGTATAATACTTCAAAGGCGCTTGCACAATCAATCCCAGGTCAGTACACGTGAGATCTGACATAGACAGAGTTACAATGAAGCAGGTTTTTCTCCCAGTCTTTGGTTTTCCCACTAAAATTCCTCCAACGCTCCTTATGCATCAATCAGTAAAAGGAGAGGTTCATTCAATAGGCCCACTTTAGGCTGTAGTGTAAATTACAGGCTCAGGCCCAACTAATGTATACACTACAATTACAGTGACAGATGACTGACCTGCTGAGTTTCATCCCCTTGCCTAAGCCTGAGTACTGACACCAGAGCGAACTCACTGTTGGCCTTCACATACGAATTCTTCTCCTTGGTACCATTTACCAACATAGGAATGAGTGGGCGAAGAAGTTCAGGTGCCATTTGCTGTGGTGGTAGTGTCTTGGCCAACATGGAACACACTCTTGCCAAAAGCTGTTTCACCTCATTGCTACCATGGTTCATTGACTGCAATTACAATCCCAAGCATAGTGATATCAAGTGTCAGAAATCAACACCACAAATCCACACAATAACAATGCAAACTAAAGGAAGGACAACCACAACAACGAATCAGTTTCTTAATTTTCATACACTGACAGTTTCAAGTACAAGGGGAATTTGAAAAGTATGGACATGGTATACTGTATAAAAAGCACATATGAACATTTGAAATGTATTTTTTGGAATAATCTTTCAACTTTTCCACACATGTCACTTGGGTCTATAAAGTTCCTGAAGCCATCTGTGAAGAATTCTTCCAGCTGCATGTGAAGGGATAACAGCTAGACATCACTGATAATGATTCACATACAACTCCAGACACTCTTCGCCCACTGCTGGATATTTCTTCGCACAGCAGTTTTCTCCATAATGATGATAACATTCCTGTGAGAGTTTTATCCTTTGTGATCACAAAAATCAAATAACAGTGCACTGCTCAACAAGAGTATAATACAAAAGCAGGGCTGACATGTTTACAACAAAACCACCAGTACCACGGATTATCAGAGATCTTCAGGAATCTAGCACCAAGACTGTTGTTCCTACTCTTACTGGTCCCAGGCAATGCTACGTCTCAAACTTTCTTTCCACATTTTGACTAAAACCAGTTTGAATTTTATGCAGAATGCAACAGAAGAAACAAATATCTTTTGTCCACTCAACTAATCATGCACTACTAGGACAAAGGCAATTCTCATGCTTTAAAACACAGATATAATAAATTTTCATAAAAATAAAAATTTGGACAGTGTAGTAGCATATTTAGTGAAAACTCTTTTACCATAATTTTTTTTATTAGTGTACCTGAGTTAGCCAACCACAGCTTCTTTGCATGTGTTATCAGAAGAATGCGAAAAATCGTCACTGTATACAGAAAAACATTTGTATAGTTTCTTCTTCCAAAGACTTCTACACCTTACTGGTCAACACATGTTGCTTAATGAGGTCTTCACTGTTCTAGGATATTACGCAGCACTGACTGGTAGTTAGTTACGAATGTTTTGGGAGTGCCTATCACACCCATCTTCAAGGGTCACGTAGGCCAAGTCTCCTTGGATTGTTGTGTGCTTTCTTCTGGGTAATTCCCCGACGTCTGAGTTTTATATGCTGACATTTCGGAACACTCTGTTCTGTCTTCATAGGCAGGTAGGTATGAAGTAAATGTCGGCAAATAAAATTCAGACACCGAGGAATTACCCAGAAGAAAGCACACAACATTCAGAACACGGCAAAAGTTTGAAATCAAGAATACTCCTCGGATTGCTTTACCCTTCGAGATAGGACTGACAGGCTGTCCTGAAACCTTGGTAACTAACTATCAATCAGTGCCACATAACACTGCAGACAAGCCAAGGCCTCACACCATGCATGCATGGTTCTAGATTTACATGAACAAGAACTATTATCAATCAAAGACAGATTCAAACTTAGCATAAGTGCATTCATACAGAAAACTTACATACCCTGACAAAAGGAGCTAGAAGCTGCTGAGGCAGGGGTTGGCTTGTTAGCATTAAATGCTGGAAAAGGTACCCGCATCCTCGGACTCCATTCATTGCAATTGGCACCTACATAAAAACAACACAGTGTTCACAATAAGGTGTTTTCCTGTCACATCAGAGAATGCTGTGAAATTCAGCAGGCCATAATTTATGTCAACAATAAAATTGCCAGCCATTAATCTAAACTGAAGCAGACTGCTGCCCAAGGGCAAACACAGTTTCAAGCATTTCATACAGAAGTGCTTTATCCATCATGAAACTACACACACTTCAGCTTAAACTGTCAGTGATGATGCAGGTGTGTGACAGTCAAACTGTCAAAACCCCCTTCACCAGTGAGAATACAACTGATTGAGTTGTTTAACCTTCAATTTTCAAATTTCTGCTTCCAGCTAAAGAAATATTCAATTTAAATGCCCATTTAAGGCCAGCATTCTCCCTTGTGACTGAAAACAGTGCACATGTTCGTCAATTAAAGGTTACCGACATCTACCACATTAGTAGAGAAGGATGACCGCAAATGATGAAATGGGAGGGATGTGGAAAGAAGTGTCATTACCTATTTCTACAGTAACATCCCAGCATCTGCTTGCAGTGAAAACAAATGATGGCATAATACAAAACCAAAGCTTGAAACTTTCACACAACCAATCACACATTATGCATCAGTCACCTGAGATCTATACCGAACTTTGAACTTTGTTTGGAATAAATGACAAATGTCTCAGCAGCAAAAGTTGTCTCTTTTCAAGCAGAACTTCAAGAATTGTATAGAAATATTGAAGACATTTCAGTGTAAGTAAATCAGCACCTTTTATTCAAACATGACATGCACCAATAAAAATCTGACAAGTGTACTGCTGTCTAAATAAATATGATGCAAAATGCAACTGGTAGAAGTGGGGCTACCCTGCAATAATTTTAGCACAAAATCAAACAGATGTAAGAACAACAGTGCAGCTATTGACATACTTTGCCCACACACTATTCTCTGATATGAATAAATATGATACGCGATGATATATAAAGAAACAATACGAGCACAATGAGGCCAGTGGATCAGGCAGTAGCAGCTGTAGCATGAGTAGTGGTGCCCAGCCATTTAACCAATGGGTACTAAACAGGTTAAGGGAAAAACACATTTTTATATTCATACCATGGACCAGTTACATCAACAAATCCCTTTACACCAATAGTGTCTGACACAGGATACCAGGGACAGGAACAGAGTGACAAAAAGACAGAGGATGCTTTACGATAAAGAGTTTCATATTCATATCCCTTATCACATGTTAATATACGATGATCAAATAGAGGAGGATTAGTTGTGCAGGGCATTTGGCTTGTATTGGGAGTGATAGGACACTGGTTGTAAAATGAAAAAGGTCCCTCTGTGAAGACACTGGCACAGGTGGGATAATAATAATACTAAAATAAATGGTGAAGAATAGGTTGGGAGGATGTGGATAAAATTCAACTGTGACAGATATGGATTGTGGTAAGCACTTGTGAACGTGGTAATGAACCTCCAGGTTCCATAAAAAAACTCTGCACCATAAACTTAGTTTCTTAGTTGAACAACATCATTAAGTAAATCAAACAACTCATGTGATACACATCCATTTATAATATAACCTCTACTTCTTTCATGCATATGTCAAACTGCAGGAACATCAACTATGGTAGCCGTAACTCAGCACAATATTTGGCACCTCTGCCCAGTAAAGGAGGGGTCTTATGTATTCCATGCTGTTACCTTGACCTGGCTAATTACAATGCTGCATTCTTAAATTCCAATAAAAAGAAATGCCATCTCAGTAACTGATCTTGTACAGCTTTCATTAAAGCTCCTTAATCATAAACAAACAGAATCCTACTGTGAAATTGTTATTAAATTCCATTCATTTTGGCCTGTCCCACTGAATACAGACTTCTTTACAAGAAATGATAAGGCAACAATTATTAGGGCAGAGATACACAGTATACAGGGAGGTCTTGTTTTATGCCAGGGTCACATTCCTGAAAAACATCGAGCAAATAAAAATCATGCATATCAAACACAAATTCCCATTTAATACAGTGTATTTCCTGGGGGTTAGGACAGTGACATCTTCATCCTGTAGTGCATGGCTATACCTATAGGGTACATACAGATGTGAAGACTATATAGGCATTTTATGCAATGTATATACAGTTTACATACATTTGTCTACAGTGTGCATACATTTCCATACAATATATTTATTTATTCCTAATACAATAAAAATGTATGAGACTGACATCCATACTTTTTGGTATAGTTCATTTCAATAGAACTGTGGTAATCTTGCCACACAAACAAACACTCCTATTTCAAGATTGTTGGCATTTAATGTCATCTAAATACTTAGCATGTTCTTTAATTCAATCAGTATTATCACAAATTGTACATACGCTAATAAAAGCCAGTCTAACATTACAGCGTATGTCAAGAATGTGTTCACCTTTTCAAGTTGGCTTATTATGTCTAATTTCTCTTCAAAACTGATTGTCTCTCGCCACTATTCACTTGGACTGCACCGGGTGATATAGAGTTATGTTTCTCACTCACATTGGTAAGAAAAGCCAATGCTGTACAAGTGGAAACTAAATAAGCCACAATGATAAGTGTGGCCATGCATCGTCTATGCCAAAATGCGTTGAGCCAACAGTTATCTCATAAATTTGAGAGGTGGTGTAAATATTCAAGTCATGTCAGAGCAAAATTGCATAAAACAAGACCTGCCTGTAATTTACATATTAATATGTAGTATGAAATATCCAATTTGACAAAGATATCTATACAGAATTAGTCATAACAAATCCATCAACAGAGTAATTGGCTATGGGCTACTAATATGCATTACTGACAGATGAAAATATTTTCTCATCATCATTACATACAGACAGGATCCATCAGACTCCTGGATAATGGTAAAAATGGAGGTTTTTTCCACACAAGTAAAGCAGCTACAACACGAAGCTGAGCATTCATCTCCAAATAATACCAAAGTTAATGCATCAAGTTTTGCCACTGCTCAATCACCTACGTGTTTTGGGCACAGAGCTTTAGGACAGGGACAACTTTGCACCTTTAACACATCAACCTTCAAATACAGATGTTAAACAAACTTTTGTTTAAAATTATTGGACGTTTCACTAATACATTCCATGTACATTTACATAAAAACATACCCTGTCTGCCATGAGGTAAGCCAGCAAAACTCTACATATCTTGTCCTTGTAATCATCTGTATAAACTTGTGGTGTTGCTTCTTTAAGAGCAACTGAAAGAGCAGCACTGCGGCCATGACGTAAAGTCCAGTCCAAAGGCAAGTCATCACCTGTACAACAACAAAATTTGTCCTCCATTTCTATCACAACAATTTTTAAACATGACAGAACATTCCTCACCTCATCAGGTCTAACCTTATGTGAGTAAATACCTCAGGATGAAGTTTCATTATATCAGCATTAAAACTGTGGTCTTTTAAAATGCTATGTCAGGCAGTTTAGTAGAAAGGGACAAACAGCTGGAGGAACTTGATGCTTCTATTTTGTGAGGAGAAGATACTCTATTTTGCTACAACACCCTTGCTTCTCAGTAGTCTGAAAGAAGAAGAAGAACCCACCACTGGTAGGCTAAGCATCCTTGACCACAGCTGTTTTAGCTGTCACTGTCATGGTACATGTTGCTTCTGCTTCCAAAGCAGTATGTAAACACAAATAATGCATACATATTTTTTAACAACCATATAAAAAACATATAGAAAGAGAAACAGGGTATTCAGAGATGGCATTCACTGACACAGGAAAAAATATGACAGTGTAAATATGTTTTGTCAATTTTAAAGATTCTGAATGTACACTAACACCTAACCAGCAAACTACACGAAGCAGTCCTACTTCAGGGGCTATCAAGTGCACACAGCACACACAATTTAAAAATATTACATAAAAACAATGTCAGAATTACAGTTTCACAAATGGCTGAGCCATGGTTCAGGCCAGACTGCTGGCTTTATGCTGGATTTTTGGCTAGAAGTCAGTATTCGGAAGGTCCTGCGACTGGCCACCTCGACACAGGTTTTTCTTGGTTTCCCTGTGCCTATAAGCAAATGCTGTGATAGTTACCAAAATTCCAAGTTGTCACTACATGCTTCTCATGTGGCCCTCCCGACTTAAATTTATTAGTAACCAGCTTCATATTTTGTATACATGTAAAATAACCACTGCCACCGTGTGACAACCCAACTGCAGTTAATAAATATTATTATAATTAGCCTCTCACCACACAGGCCAGGTTTCAATTCCAGGCCAATTCATGTGGAACTTGCAAAGGACAAAGTGGCACTAGGACAGGTTTTCATCAAGTTTCTCCTGGTTGTACATTGTACCAATGAGCCCTACTCATTAATTCATCCATCACTGATGCCACACAATCTTAGAAACTGACATACTAAGAAAAACTACAACCTCAACTTAGTTCCACTAATAAGAAGAACTTTCACTCAAAGACAAAACATTTTTAACTGCTTCACTTATCATACCACCCTGGAGGAATACATTACTTTATGATAAAATCAGACGGCCATATAAATACACTAATATGAATTGTATGGGCAGCAGACATGTGATACATGGCGGCTAATTGGCCATCAGGCTACAGAAAGACGCAGAATTTCAAAATAGATTCTGGTAGGCCCCATAATGGGTTGAGTCTAGACAAAATGCATCTAAATATAATTCTGAACAGACAAGTGAAGTTCCCTTTTTCAGGAAAACAGACACACCCAATTTTCAAAGTACAAGAGTGAAATACAGTTGTAAAACAAACAAGGGCTAATATATTAGTGAACTCAATATTCCCAATCAATGAATTTTCATAAGCTTCTCATAATGTATCAATAAAACTCACAAAGAAGATGATCTGTAAGGGCAGCATGAAGTTGTTCAGGTGAGAGCCAGCGACAAAGTGCACCCAAACAGCCTGCTACTGCAGCTCGTGTGACATCTTCTGGATGGCCCAGCATTCCTGTCAGAGTCACATACACAGCCTTGCGAAGAGGTTCTGTCATCTTGTCTCCTGCTGGAGTAATAACACCCCTCAGTGCTTGCAGCATTGTCTCCCTGAACAGAATTAAAGACACACTCTGTACAAACATCTCCTAATTTATTGGTACTTCTGAAACATAAATATGCTCAATTTTGTACCTCAGCAATATACAGACATTGCCAAGCACTAGCTGCCTACATCATCTTTCTACCTGGTGAAAAAAAGTACAGTGTCCTGGTAGTGCCACAGCTGAACTGTAAAGAGGACATAAGATATCCTTGTTGATTACAGTACACTCAATGAAAAAATATATGAAGAACAATGTCTTCTGTCACTGTCAGAATTGTACCCAAAATCTGTCACAACAAACCTGATGATCATGTGTTCTGTTTTTGCTATCAGATTAACTCTTGTCCAGTGAACAGTTTACATTTTCTTCACCAGTGAGACTGCATTTTCCCTCTCTTTACACACACACACACACACACACACACACACACATATCCATACACTTGTATATACATACATACATACATTTCCAATCACTTGCATTAAGTTATGTATTTCAGCAGTTGTTTAATGAACTTTTTCTGCTACTTTCTTTTTAACAATGTCCCAAAAAATTCAACTGCATTAAGATGCTAGTGATATGGGGTATAACCAGACAAAGAAGTGAGCAGTAATGGTTGCATGATGTAAAATTTTTTTGACCAACATATTTTATGGTATTTTAAAGTGGGATGTATTCTGAAAAATAAATTATACATCTCAAATCATCACTGCTCGCACTATTGTCACTCGGCCAGGAAATGAGAAGAGATACAGTCCACCTTATTCAGCAAAGTATAGTTTAAAATAACCAACATAAGCCCTATGTCACCTTTGTTGTTCTATTATTATTACAACATATGCGTTTTGGTTTACACTTCGACCATCATCAGTGTAACCAGTAAAAGATTTTAAACAAGCACGCTTTTTAAAATGTTTTGTTGTCTACTAGAAGACCACACGTAATAATGAATTACAAACTTGTGCAGTTAAGCTAAAATTAGACCTATACCGGTTCCAACAGTACTTCACTCCCTGCATCCCAACCCTCCTCCCCCCACCCACCCTCAAGCTGTCTTCTGCTCTCATTGAACTTGGTCAAGAATAAAACCACCCTTGAATCAGTTTCCTCCCAAGCACACACATCATACACTCAAGAGTTAGTTTGTTTCTGTAAATTCTGCAAATTGTGTAACACAGCATCACATCTCTTGGCTCACTACGGCCTAAAAAAACCAAAGAGTGTGACATGCCTGGTCTAAGTCAGATTTGAACATGAACGCTTTTAAACCAGAAAGCCAGTAAATAAAATAATTATAGAAAAATCTGCACCACTCACATTTCTAGCCTTCCCACTGGAGCACATATAACTTCTGAAACATATAGTTAAATAATAGATGTGTAACTTCTCAGTTGAATCTAGCGTTTGTAAGAAATGCTGATACTGGGACTCGAACCAATACATTGGGTTTATGAAGAGGACTGGTACCTTGCCATAACATACTCAGCTAGAAATGAATACAGTAAGGATCTGCACTGTACGCAATACCAGTCTTTTGCAGCACAGCTAGAAAGCCACGCACCTTGGAAAATTAATGTTAATTAATGTTTTAACTTCAAATTAAGCAAACATATTGGTGTCTGTGTTTAATACATATGTGGCATGAATGACAGTAATGAATGAAAGACAGACACATCACTTCCAGAGCAGGACTTATAAAAATTTCAGGCCACTTGAATTTTGTTGGACAGACTGTACCTGCCATCAAACAGTGGCTTTCAGACACTTGGGTGAAGAGTGATACATTGTCACATTCCAAACAGAATATTCACCTCCTTTTACAAAACTGGGCAAGAACATTTTGTCAACAGCTGAATCTTAACTATATTCAACAGGCGCATCACAGAACATCATGGTTGCATGGACAGCACAAATATTTTGCATTTGTGAGGTTCTGGGCTCAAACTGCAGATACAGACTGGCTATTCCAATGGAGATCATTATAGCAACAGGCAGTCTCTCCAGGAAAAATGCTGGGGTACTGCTTCAGTTTAGGCCAAAAACATTAAATTCCACATCCTTTTAAATTCACTGTCCATTAAGCATCCAGTCTTTGGCACTCTGTAATCTGACCTACTTCAGCTGCTATGGTTATTCATCATTACTGCAAACAAAGGGCAAAATACTATGGCATATTCAACTTCAGAAACTGCCTACTGCTCTTACAGCAACAGCGGTGCAATTCATGGCATGCTTATGAAAGTTGTTTATATGAACTACACATTACACATTCATCACCTAGCCTAAATTTTAATTACATTTTTAAACATATCCCCATGTTCTCACTGGTCGCCAGAAGCAGCAAACCAATGTTAATACAAGAAAATACATAAGTTCACAACAAATTCCCTGTACAAATATTATTCCTCCTATATCCACAGCAGTTTCATTTGCAATCAAAGTTATATTTTGGGGTAGGAGTTTACTTTTAATATAGTCAAGCAAGCAAACATGCAAAAAGCTTTGTCATTCTTCATTTATAACTGCTGTACAACATACAAAACCAATAATCCATTCTATACAAACACACATCCATACAACTATAAAACAAATATAAACTAGAAATGTTTTCAATATGTCACAGTATACTAGAGCAGACTGTGTGACGGTCTACCGTAACAAAGGGCACTGGTAAGAGGGCACATAAAGGAATATATTATTACAGCAAAATATGATATATTATGTCCTAACAACTATGAATTGGTTTCACCAACAGAATCAAAAGGAGCCATTACAGCAAAGTCAGTATACTGACCAAGCTACAGGCTGAACAATCCTGGATTCAAATACAAACAGCACATGAAACTTTGCTCTTCTCCAATAATGGCTCTGGGGACTACCCAGCCTCCTATTCAGTGGGTACCACAGACTCTTTCTCTGGGGGTAAAGTGGCCACAGCATGTGGGTGACCACTTACCTCCACCTAGTGCCAGGGTTAAGTATGAGTGGAGCTATACCTCCATTCCCCCTACATGCCTTCATGCCACGTACAGGGACAATTTTATATTTAAATTTACCTTTATTTATGCAATAAATACAATAACATTTTTGATAGGCTTCAATTGGTAGATATATCTTGTGCTTGAAGTTAATTACAATAGCCATTCCAATTCTTTTTTTCATTAACTGCTCCTTACAACACACACCTTTGCACTAATGATGTTACCTGATTGCAGGGTCATCTGCAGTACGAACTCCCGAGTGCAGGTCTGTGAAAAGTGGGTCCGCTCGAGTATGTATCACAATCAGATGGCTCAGAGCACTGGCAGCCTTGATGCGCACTTGTCGATTGGAGTCATTCAGAGCCTTGAGGAATGTAGTCTGAAGCTGAGGCAGAAACTGCTTCAGCATCACACCAACCTACAAAATACATCCACACAATAAGGAAGTCACTTTCTGGCTTATTTAATGACATTAGATATGCACTACAGTATAAAGAACAGAAACATATCTAGATCAGAAAATCTGTCATCCTGACAGCATGGAGTAATACAGTAAAAAACACTAAAATTTCTGTTCAAAATGATAACATAAATTAATATTTCACATACAGCCTTTTAAATTCCAACTTACTTACTAATGGTCTGGGCATTTTTTCAGTTTAGATGCCCATCACTGCAGCTAGTAATATTATACGTTATATCACACACATTTTCGAATCTAAGAAGCTCAAATGAAAAGAACACAGTTAAGAATAAATCCACCTATCCATACCCATACTCTGCAACACTCCACCTATTTTGATGCTTCTTCGTTTATGATCATTTTTAAACTTGTCACTTTCAACTTTATGTCTCAGTTTCTGAGATATTCACTACAGAAACCTACTACTACATTTATGGTACAAATTAAACAAAAAAAGCTTACTGTATAAAACTTATACACATTTTTCTGACTCTATGGCATGATATCCAGTGTGACAAGCTTTGCAATGATTGAATATCAGAGGAAACAAAATATTCAAAATAGACAAAATTATATTCAGAAAACATGTGCATTGCACCAAAGAACACTTCGGAACCCTTGTTTCACCTTGGCAAGCAGCAAAGCAAGAGTCTCCAGCACCGCAGCCTTCACATTCCAGTTGAAGCGATCTCCAAGAATACGGATGAGTGGACCTGTAATGTGGACCACTGACGGTTGGAGTGCTTCAGCACTCGTCAGCCTTATCACTTCACCCAGGCCATGGGCAGCTTGTTCCTTTACCTCAGGAAGCCCATTAAGAATGGCCTCACGGAAGATAGGAAGAATTGGTGTGATGCCCTATAAGAGAAATAACTTCAGTACACCTCGTCAACAGCAAATTTTTAGGTGTGTCTGCAAATCAAATACAGGTCACCAATATAGTTAATAATTTCCATTAAAAAGTCAAAGTGGACTTGGCACATTCTCCTTCAATATGTCCAGCACTGGAGCAGTGTTATCCTTTGGTCCTCCTAGATATTGGCTACAATGTGGGGAAACATCCCTCTACTGGTAGTTACAGGAAATTTTATAAGTTGGCTCATAAATCTACATTCATCAGTTAATATCTTCATATACCATTGACAGCTATTGCATAAGACAAAAAATATCTGTAATTAAACACATAACCAGTGTGTGCTTCAGAAACATGGGTAAACAATTCAGCATGTAGGTGAACCACAAAGAAAACACAAAGTTTGTCTTGTTGAGTAATAAATAAAATTGTGTGCGACATATTTCAATAAGCTTGATATGCAAAAAGCTCCCCTTTAAATTACTAGCATTTTACAAGTAAAATATCTCTTCTTCATTCAAAATCAACATTTATTTCAGAATCTGTAATGCTAAGAAACCATATCACACTACTGCAATAATATGAGAAGTTCTAAAAAAGACAACAATGAAGCAAGAAAAAATGGTGCTATCAATTTATTGAAATTACATATATGGGAACTCCTTGCTTGAAATGTGAGTTTTGCAGAAGCTTTTGTCATAAAGGTCAATTCTTCATTAGTTGTACCTTTCTCTCACTGTTGGCAATGAACGTATTTGGACTTTTGTTTACAAATTTATATTGCTGGTCCATAATGGTAAACCAACCCTCAGCATTCACACAATAAATCCAACAAATGCATTAATGTCAAAATTACATTTTTTCACACAATTTGTCATAACTCTGACATGTTTCAAACTATCTCTATCATCTTTAGTGAGTTACTGAACATCAATAAAGCCTATATACAGGGTGTCCCAGGAGAAAAGGACCTAACTTCGGGAGGGTGTTCCTTAGGTCAAACTATACCGATATAACCCAAAACACCTATATCCAAAGTTCAATGGTTACGGAGATATTGGCCAGAGAAAAGTGTGGATGTCTTTTGTGTCTGCGTACTGTACTCTGT
>Ga0131853_10009696_pt1 | contig 17614 bp, 8 predicted proteins | sample TergutLab28metaG_FD_92764 | JGI IMG/M metagenome (GOLD analysis project Ga0131853, IMG submission 92764) | Labiotermes labralis P1 segment gut microbial communities from Petit-Saut dam, French Guiana - Lab288 P1 (version 2) (version 2) | ecosystem: Host-associated > Arthropoda: Insects >... | reverse complement strand
TCCCCCACGCCGGCAAAAGATTTTTTTTTTTCTCCCCAGAATCCGGATCATGGGGGGGGCCCCCCCAGGCGCCCGGCCGGGGGGGGGGGGGGAGTGGTACCTGACTAAATCGGCGAAGGCGTTTTCGTAACATTATTCGGAATGAAGAATAGGGCCGTCTTAGTGCTGCTGCCCAGAAACTGTTTCTCGTCTGACTGGCCCTTTTACTTTTTCATATTATCGTTTTTTTTTTAAATGGGGACCGCGGTAGCACAGTGGTTAAGGTGCTGTGCTACAAATCGGAAGGTTGTTGGTTCGATTCCAGATGGTGTCATTGGAATTTTTCATTGACATAATCCTTCCGATGGCACTATGGCCCTGGGGTCGACTCAGCCTTTGACAGAAATGAGTACCAGCAGCATTTCCTGGGAGTAAAGGCGGCCCGTGTGTAAAGCTGACAACCTTACCACCATCTTGTGCCGTTGTCACGCAATCTGTGAACCTTAACTTCCTGGAACCCTCTGGGCCTGTCCAGGCCTGTGATGGGACTGCTTTACCTTTTTTTACTTTTGAAAAGAAATAGTAATGAAAATTTTACCAAAAAAAAAAAGAATAATAAATGGAGAGGAACTGGATGGGGAAACAAAAACGCATTAGAATACTGGTAGGGAACACCACGGATAATCGTGTCCAAGACGAGACTGTGTTCGTTAGAGGAATCTTTTCGAAAATGGTTTTGAGGATTTGAGGTGTTTTGAGGCAAGCTATGGTCCCGCCTTACCAGTTACCTTACGCGAGGTTTAATTAGTGTCTTGTTTTGTTCAATAAAAGAGTTACGAAGTGGCCACACATGGTCATTATTCTGGCTCTATCACTCCCTCTTGCTTAATGTTCCTGAAGCTCATAACACGCACGGAACAACGGTATTAGGCAAAAGACATGTGCTTATTTTTCCTCTACTAATCCAATTCCCCAAACTTTTCTCTCCGATAAACAGCGTGTCGTACAGGAAAGTGTTTGCGGTGAGCTCAGAAGTGCGATGTGTCTGCATTTGGGTATATAATTTATTTTCATTAGATTTAAAAATATATATATTATTGGTCGCGAAGTTTTAGTTAAGGATCTAAAATTGATATTTCGTAACTAGACAGTTGCTCCATGCGCGCATGGAGTGGGGGGGACGGGCGGTCTGACGGTTTTGATAGGCACTCCACAGGGATCCAGACATACCTAAAACAATGCACGCCTGTAATTGAATCTCTTGATGTACAGTGGTTGATTCAGTACAGTAACAGATGAGCATTGTAAACACGACTCAGGGCGGAGCATTCCGAACCGACGTGTTCTGTCCTAATCGTCCAAGTATGTACGAAAATCTAAATAGAATACACTTAATCAGTCGAACAGAGCACAGGGTTATTTTGGTTCAAATTGTGCTTTCACATGTGTGTTGCATGTGTCGACCTCTATTTAGGCCATCCTGTGTTGTGTTCGACTGAATAACTGTAGGGTATATAGCGGCAAATGTGCCGGGTAGCTCAGTCGGTATAGCGACTGGCTAAGGGCTGGACGGTCCGAGGATCGCATCCCGGTGGGGGCGAGATTTTCCGAACCTGTCCAGACAGGCCCTGAGTCCCACCCAGCCTCCTGTAAAATGGGTACCGGATCTTTCCCGGAGGTAAAGAGCGGCCGGGACGTGACGCTGACCCATCACCCCCTTCTAGTGCCGTAGTCAAGAAAGAGTAGAGTTATACCTCTACTCCCCCTATGGGCCGTACGGCCTGTACAGAGCTTCAGTGCCTGTACAAGGGTGCACTTTACCTTCACTTTATATCGTGCCAAACACAACCGGTTGGATTCCATAAAGATGGAAAATCTGTTCACCGATTTGACGTGTGCTTAATTTTGTCCGTCGTCCCGAAACCTCGGTAACTGATTACAAATTAATGCTACGTAACATCCTGGAAGAGCGAAGATCTTGCTGACAGTTTTTTTTCTCAGAGTTGTCTTTCTTATCATGGTTTTATAAGCCTGTGAGTAACGATAAAGGAAATATAGTCTCCTAAGAGAAGGAAATGACTTATCGGAATTCTGTGGTTATTTACTGTGCGTCACCTAAACAAGGCCGAGACTTATGGACAACACTCCGTGATTCATTTCTGTTTAAGTATGTCTCGCATCTAAATACTTCCTGGGCGCAGATTTCGCCATAAAAATGTGCTAGTTACTTATTGGGAAAGAAAATGTTCTGTACGAGAAAAATTGCAAAAAGCGACTATTAGCTTTGTCATGTCCGTGCCTCTGTCTCTTCGTCTGTCTGTCTGTCTGTCTGTCTCCCTGTATGTCCGCATGGAACGATTAGACTTTCACTGGACGAATTTTCATGAAATTTTTTATTAGAAGAGTTTTTGAAAATCTGTCGATAAAATTCAGGTTTCATTAAAATCAGATAATAATAATGAGGACTTTACATGAAGACCAATATAATTTACGTTAATGTCGCTCCGAATTCTTATTAGAACGAAAATTTTTTCAGACAAAAGTTGTAGGGAAAATGAAAACACCTATTTTATGTTCAAACCCCCCCCCCCAAAAAAAAAAAATCATGCCGTTTATGAGATAAGGCGGAGAATTTGGTGCAGGCGGACAGGCCACAGATGACAACATTACGGCGCATGTGCCTTGCATGTTGGATGACTAACACTGCTGACACACTCAGAATGTGTAATACGCATTACTTTTCCACTGATACAATGGTTACAAGAACGCACCTCAGTATTATGTTATACGTACCGGGGTGCTGATAAGTCCTTAGCCCGACCAGGAAGGAAACAAGCTCAGAAGCCTGTCAGGGACGAGCGCGATTTCAACAAAATCGAGACGCGAGTTGTCATCAAATTTTTTTTTTTCCTGCAAGGCAAGGCGCCGAAGGAAATTCACGCCATTCTGACAGAAACATTAGCTTGTTTCCTTCCTGGTCAGGCTAAGGACTTAACAGCACCACTGAACATTGCCTGTCTTGTTTTTTAACATGTTCATATGTCAACCACTGTGTCTCATCTCGCACCATTTGAATCCAGTCCACACTTCACGTGCAGTTTCTTAGGGTCTGTGGCTCTGTTTAAATTTCAGAAAGCCGTTTCTACCTACGCATGTTTTATAATATTAAATAGTGTACGTCAGACCATTCACTTTATTACTCAAGGTAATTACATAGGCTACATGTTTCGACTATAGATTAGTCATCTTCAGGCCTATTTTGTCAATTGTGTCACAAGATGCTATGCACATTTTGGGATCCCATCGTGTTTACGATTTAATTTTATGTATTCCATGGATGTAAACACGATGGGATCCCAAAATGTGCATAGCATCTTGTGACACTATTGACAAAATAGGCCTGAAGATGACTAATCTATAGTCGAAACATGTAGCCTTATAATTACCTTGAGTAATAAAGTAATTGTGCTGACGTACAGTATTTAATGTTATGTTACGTTACAAGCACATCGTGATGCTTCCATTCAAAAAATTACGCATGTTTGTTACGTTTAAATACTATCCTGTCCAGTGACGAAACATAGCTTCATTGCCTCAAATGTAGCTTGTGTTCAGTACAACCAACGCTTTCTATTTTCCTCCCCCCCCCCCCCGCAATTCTTGTTTTCAGATATTATTAAGATTCTTTGGACGGGGCATCGGCCCGTCACAAGGGCTCCACCTCCACACACACACACACACAAACTATGCATCCACTTGCCGAATGGAACTTGGGAATTTATCATCCAGATAATATCTGGCGAAGATTACAATTTACGAAACTCCTCATTGTATATAGCTGTCTTTTTTTCTTTGTCTGACCTCTTCCACCTACTTATTGTAGACGTAGAGGGTGAATGTTACACCTGATCACACTCAGACACACCACTACTTGGTAGGACTCCTCTGGACCAGTGATCGGCCCGACGCAGAAACCTCTACCTGACAACACACAACAAACGCAAGCGACAGACATCTATGCCTCCAGCGGGATTGGAACCCGCAATCCCAGAGAGTGGCCGCAGACCCACGCCTTAGACCGCTTGGTCACTGGGATCGAAATGTACGTTGTTTTTGTCCCTCCAAATTTCATAACTAATTAACTAACTAACTAACTTGCTTACTAACTGACTCTATGGAGCAGAGTCCTTCCTGAGAAACTAACTGGTTTTCAGCTAATCAAGTAATTCCTCTCATTTTGTGGAACCCGAAGGTACGTTACTGCATTCACCTGAATCTGTTCTGAGCCAGATCAATCCAGTTCATGCCCTTCCCCCCCTCGTCCCACTTCTTAAAGATCAATTGTAATATTACCATCCCATCTACGCCTGGGTCTTCCAAATGTTCTCTTTCTCTCAGGTTTCCCCACCAAAATACTATATCGAAAACTTATCCGAAATACGCTGGTGCTAATGGTCACAAAGCCGAGGATTAGGGAGCTTTATCCCTGGCTGATATTTGTTGTTGTCCGTGTTTATTTGTATGCAAGGTGTAAGTACATATGAACGAACATGACGCTTGTACTCGATTTGAAATAATAACATTATTTAAATGAGAATAAATTTGGGTTCCGTAACATAACATTATATTCCCACATGACACAAGGCGTATTCCCTCCACATAAAGCGCATTTATTATCCATGGTTAAGAACACCTACGCCATGCACACTGTGGTTCCCAAAATTTGTCATCCAAAGGAGGCATTCATCGGGAAATTCCAATACGCGAATTCTCATGTCAAAGGAATTTATCCTTGAATGTCTAATTTGAGGCGCCTTCGCAAAATATCGAAGGCGACTGTCATGTCTGTCTGTCTGTCTGTCTGCAAGGAATATCTCTGCTCCCACTGGACGGAGTATCATGAAATTTGATATTTGAGTAACTTTCGAAAATCTGTCGGAGAAAATTTGAGTTTCATTACAATCTGACAAAAAATGACTGGTAATTTACATGAAGACGTATCTACAATTATCATGATATATCTCTGTATTCTTCTTATATTGAGAAATATTTCAGACCAAAGTTGTATAGAAAATCAAAACACACATTTTATGTTCAATAACTCTATTTTCTTTCCGACAAATCTTGCCGTTTATAAGGTAACGTGGAAAATATGGTACAGCCGGACAGGCAACGGATGACAATACGCGCATGCACATTGCATGCTGGATAATTATGGCTACAGACCCACACTCATAGTATTTTGTACCCATTGCTTCTCCACGAAACCATGGTTGCGCGAACGCGCCTCAGTGTTACGGTATACGTGCTTCGCCTGTCTTGTTCTTCTCCCACATTAACTGGCCACGTACACGCAGCCACGTACTGTGTGCAGTTTCAGAATGAACTTAGTGCAACAACATATCTTAACTATGAAACAACGTACAGTACAAGAAAATTACACTTTTATGAAAGTAAGTACACAAACACGAAGTTCAAGAACGTTCCTAAAAATAAAATTGGCGTGCCAGTTTTCATTATTACATGTTTTGCACGTAATATCTAGCAATTTTCAATATATTTGCAAAAAAAATTGTTGACGCTCTATGTTACACGTGGAAAAACACTCGCGCAGACTGTTCCGTGTTCTACTTGAGTTTCAGCAGTTACTTTTCTTTTCAAGGACGTTTCACTGCCTGAATTGAGGAAGATTTGCGCAGTTTCGTCCCCTGTGCCTAAGCGGCCCAGCCCCACTGTGGTATGTGATCGCCCTGCCACTTGTTTGTCGCGTTCCACACAGAGCGAGCAATTACATTAACGAGCCGAGGTCATCCGGCCGACCTCGAGCCCCTGTGGCCCCAGATCAACAGCAATCGTTACTACTTGGTGCCCAACACATTAAAGACTTTATGATTTTGAATGCGCCATGTCAGACAAAATGCTGAATACGTGGATCTGCCCTTTGTATCAACCTAATTTCTGACATAGGTGACCGTTATAACTGTCAGAAGGCGAAAGGTAAAGCCTTCCCTGTGTTTATTTACGAGGTACGTAAGTTCATAATTGACTGATGCAATGTATACTGTCTATCATATCAAGCCCTTCTCAAACCAAGACGTTTCGGAAGGTGGTTCGTTTTCCGTTATCAAGTCGCAGTATTACACTAAGTCGTCCCATTTTGTTACAATTTTCGCGTAAAACCAAAAATGAGATACATCAAACACAACTCTGTTTAGCGAATGGCACTCTACAGTGTTACATGTTATGATTCTCGAGGAATCATCGTCAGTTAATACATACAAACATTTAAAACACAGCATTTCTGCAAATATTTACACTACACTTTAAGGGTTTTTCCACTATAATTTAAGGTTTTTGCACTATACTTTAAGGTTTTTTTAATTATACTTTAAGGTTTTTGCATTATATTTTAAGGTTTTTGTACTGTACTTTCAGGTTTTGCACAATACTTTAAGGTTTCTGCGCTATACTTTAAGGTTTTGGCACTATAATTTAAGGTTTTTGTATTATACTTTAAGGTTTGTGTACTGTACGTTCAGGTTTTTGCACAATACTTTAAGGTTTTTGCACTATACTTTAGGGTTTTGGCACTATACTTTAAGGTTTTTGCTTTGTACTTTAAGGTTTTTGTATTGTACTTTAAGGTTTTGCACAATACTTTAAGGTTTTTGCATTGTACTTTAAGGTTTTTGTGCTGTACCTTAAGGTTTTTCACAATACTTTAAGGTTCTGCGCTATACTTTAAGGTTTTGGCACTATGCTTTAAGGTTTTTGCATTATACTTTCAGGTTTGTGTACTGTACGTTCAGGTTTTTGCACAATACTTTTAAGGTTTTTGCACTATACTTTAGGATTTTGGCACTATACTTGAAGGTTTTTGCTTTGTAATTTAAGGTTTTCGCACCATAATTTAAGATTTTTGCGCTATACTTTAAGGGTTTTGCACAAACCTTCAGTGACCCTCACTGAAGTGTAGTGCAAAAACTTGTAGAACTGGTGTGTCTAAACATAGTTGTGTTTGACTGAAGTTTTTCATTTTTGGTTTGACTATAACACATTGGAACCTACTTCATTGGTCCTCTTAGCTGAGACAGTTCCAAACCACGATCTCAACGTAGAGTGATAACTAATTAACCAACCAACTGACTGACTATCTAAGTGTCTAATCTTGACGTCATTGGAATAAACTGAAGCCTCAAAAGCCAGAATTATGTTAGTGCAGAGAACAAGTGTAGGAATTAGGCGGCCCGCGGACCGCATTTCACCAACCTTTTCATTGTGTACGGCCCTCCCTGTGGCCCTATTCTAATTACAGAATACGCTCGGGTAGGGCGTCGACGATTTTTTTATTCTAATAATTAAAGCAATGTGTTTCATCATTCACCATTCCCTCGGAAGCTGACATAAAATACGTTAGCAGCGGGATAAAAATTACAAGAAAACATTTTCAGTTTTCCAGCCCCGAGTTTGAAGAAAGAGTAGAGCTATACCGTTAGTCCCATCTGGGCCTTAATGACCTGCTGTAGATCAGTGTTTCTCAACCGCCGGGCCGCGGCTCGGTAGCGGGATCTGGCTTCAATTACAACGGGCCGCGAGAGGTTCCCCTGGAATTTGTCATTTTAGTTTTCTAAGCAATTTTCATGAATAAATGTTTTACAGTGGAAATATTCTGAGGAGAAAAATATTCTTGAATGTGTCGAAAAACTCAGACCCAGATGTTGGACTGAGGAAACTACAATATGCTACAAGATTTCATTAGTCCAGTGATTGATAACTAATTTAAATGTAATTTTATATTTGTCCACATGCCACACCGTATACATAAGTGTACTACTACTGTTTATGATTATGCCATAATTAATTATTAATACTTATGTTAGTTCAATGTAAGAACTTAAAAAAATGGAAAGGTATTTACGAGTAAATCTGTTTGGACTGGGCCCTCGTCTTATGAAAAATTTACCGGGCCGCGGTCTCACAAAGTTTGACAAACACTGGTGTAGGATGAACTTTACGTTTTACCTTTACCTTCAGTTTTCATTTTAAAAATATGATGTTTTCTTACCAGTGCTTTTCGTTGCATTTAAAAACCATTCGTTTGGCCTGCTCATGTTTTGAATGTGAAACCCCTGGCCTGGAAGGTCAAAGACACACACAGTCAGCGTTCAGTTACGCAATGACTTCCAATCCTCTGTCACTTCCTCTCATTTGACTACAAATATTTTCCTCACACCCTTTTTGTCAAATAGCTCTTCCCGCCAGATAAGAGAAGGTATTTTACAAACGAACAGCCGATGGTCGTTAAATCACTCAACGATAATGTTGCAAACGAAAAACAGTGAAACCCAGATTTTGATGTATTGCTGACCGTGCATCTCAGTATAATCCTAGTAATTAACCAACTTGATGCACAAAATCTTCTTTTATAATAAGGTTATTAAATGCCTCTACATGTTTCGAGCACTATGTGCTCATCATCAGGAGGTCAAAATTGTATTATACAGCATCTGGTATCGTCACACCTGTAGGTGGCCGTCTGGTGCACAGGTTGGGATAGTAGTCCTCTCTCAACCTGTCAGCGGTGATGATTTCAATGGCGGTTCTGATTCCCCGCCCCATTTCCACCGACACGTCAGAGAATTTTTAAACCAGCATTTACCGCAGCAATGGATCGGGCGTGGGACCGATGATGATCAGATGCTACTCGCTTGACCACCTCGTTCTCCAGATGAAACCCCATGTGATTTCTGTCTATGGGGTTACGTCAAGGATCAGGTTTGTGTTCCTCCTCTTCCCGCAAGTATCCCGGAACTGTAGGTACGAATCGGAACCGCCATTGAAACCATCACCGCTGACATGCTACAAACAGTTTGGAACGAACTCGATAATCGTGTTGATGTTTGTAGAATCACAAAGGGTTCACATATATGGCACCTGTAAGGCATGTAACAAAAACTTGGAGTGTTGTTCTATTAAATAAAAAAAAAAACACATATTTATTGTGTATGACAAGTTGTTAAAACCCCGACAATCATTTCGAATAACCCTGTATTAACAATATTTTGTATATCGTAAGTACTGCTACATGTTTCGATGCATCTGAATCATCCTCAGGGAGTCTTTACCATGTACTTTGCTAAAGTTACAAAATTTATTACATTTACATCTCAATAAAATTAGTCGATCAAAATGTTGACGTGATCGTTTTTGAATGATAAAATATGATCAGTAAAACGTTTTTCTTCTTGCTGGTTGTATTGTTTCCGTTGACTTTGTTGTGGATGTATTTAGGCGTTAGTTGCTTGGCCTTACGTATTTTGTTGTAACAGATGGCGGCGTTCGTTTTACATATTGTATTTTGACATTCAACAACGATTACATAAAAATTTTAATCTACTAATTTTATTGGTAGTAATTTTAATAATTTTGTAACTTTAGTATAGTAGAAGGTTAAGTCTCCCTGAAGATGATGCAGATGATTCGAAACATGTAGGAGTGCTTTTGGTATATAAAATATTATTTATATAATAATACGTGTATATATATATATATATATATATATATATATAGTGCATTTGCTGGTCTGGATAATAAAATGATGGAATCTGAATTTTAGTTTGTGGTACGTTTCGCGATGTTATTGTTGATTTAGACGTCATAGCGTCGAATGGTAGGGAATGTCATATATAATGAATTGAAAACAATCAGAAGGAACTGCCTTAGCCTAATGAAGATATATCCCATCGTTTACCTGGAAGAACTGGGGAAACCCCAGTACAGAGCTCAGTAAGTATAGTCGGTGACGTAGCCAACATACGAACCAGGAATGTTCCATACAGCCCCTTCAGCCAAAATTTGCTACATCCTCTTCTTTCCCAAACTTCTTCTTGCCTAGTCCCATTGGACTAGGCAAGAAGAAGAAGGAGATGCAGTTCGCGCCTCATTTTATACAGTAACAACGGTAAAACTTTGTTTAAAATTAAACACACCTTTAAAAAAATATCCTGTTGTTAATTACAGAATTAAAATGTGTTATAATTAATGCCTTCTGCAGATATCCGATTAACACAACACCATAAATTTTGTGACTCACACACATGCGACATGTTTCGGTCGACAAATATGGCCATCATCAAACGATATTACAACAATATACAAGGTAAAATCGAGGAAGAAGCCTGCCCTTTGCAATATTATGCAAACCTAAAATAATAGTATATATGCCAAAGGATAACGGAATATCAAAACCTCACTGTATCAAGCGTTGTAATTATAGCGAATTATTATTTTTTACTCCACTGTTTTCTCCTCGCTGACGTATATGTTACGTAATCATCGAAGATTAGCAAACCTCTTTGACCCATAATGGTTTGTGACGAAAAACATATTTATTATACATTTTTCTTTAAAACATTAAAAATGAAGTTCTTAGACGCTGAGCCGAGCCGCAGCCTGTAACTGGAGCATGAAGGAGTGGAGGTAGTGCTTCAGACATTCTTCCTAACCCCCCGCCTTATCTGGAAGTCAAGGTTTAGGGTCATGTCTTGGCCGCTTTACTTTGGGGAAAGAGCCCTGACTGGATGGGCCTCTGAGCGCCTATACCAACTGAGCTATTCCGACTGTTCGACGCAATATAACAGTTGGTAACTGTCGCTGACCTGTGACACAGAGTGCTTCGGGATAACGCCATATCGTTTTGTAGGTGGATACCGTTGTTTCGTAGGTCCATACTGCCTCCATCTTCATGGTTGAAAGATGAGGTTCTGGGGATTGTAGGCAGCATGTCAGTGTACGCATACAAGACTATAAGGTGTCACAATCCAGAATTCGCCACTATGAAGGAGCCACGTGGTATCTGACAACCCCATTCCAGTGTCTTTATACAATTTCACATCGATGCGTACAAGAAACGGGTATGAACCTTGTAAGAAGAAAATGGGTGTCATTAATATCGGCCGTGTGAATGTTGTATTCAGGCATATTTTAGGTTTCATATACAGTATACTACGACTGACATACTAGGAGTTCACAATGGTGCTTTGTGTGTTGGGAAGTCGTGTAGTTTAGGATAAAATGGCCGACGATTCGAAAGACCCTAAACCTTGGTAGGTTCTTCCGAAACGCTGACAAATTTCTACCAGACAACATGGCACAACATCCCAGATAACAGCATTGTGCAGAGTACTTGTGATAAAATGGCCGACGATTCGAAAGACCCTAAACCTTGGTAGGTTCTTCCGAAACGCTGACAAATTTCTACCAGACAACATGGCACAACATCCCAGATAACAGCACTGTGCAGAGTACATGTATGCCAAGATGTAGAGTTTTGACGATAATTGGAATTAGTATCCCGTCGACTGATTATGAATTTGCTTGAAAGACGTGGAGAGAAGCCATGTTTGACATTTTAAGAAACGATACAGGCATGTGGTTGGACGGACCGAAGAAAATCACTAAACATATTATCTAGAACAATCGGTTTTGCGAGCCCAGTTTCGAACCTGTGATCTGACGTTGAAGACTAACAGCGATGCTATTCATTGCACTTTGATGTTCTGTGTACACTTCATAAAAACTCTTTTATCTATACAGTAATTCACACACAAGGACTACGGTGTAAAACGCCGCCTAATACATTTATAGGATTTTTTTTTTGAGTGGACGTAAGTAGTTGGCTCCCATTTTTGTTAGAGCAAGGGTTGCAAATGCTCATGCTGCGTTTCTTTATTTTTAACATTCCTCCTCCTGGGTGACACGAGAGGGTAATGACACAGACATGCCCATGGCCGGTCCCAACAGAGCTTGCCTGGAGCTTGCACCCCTTCGATAATTGAGGGTGTGTCGCTACTACTGGAGTCAGTGCAACTGCAGCGTCCAGCTTTGCTTTTGGGCGGGGTTCCAGCAATTTCCGGTGCGGCTGCACCGAAACGGAGCATCAGTGACTAGCGTAGTACGTGACGTCATGGCTTGGGTTTGCCTGACGTTTTGTCGCGGTGCGAGCAGTGAGCAGTGAGAAAGCTTGTGTTTGGTAGCAGCTCCAGGTAATATGGCGAGTGAGGAGAACAACGCCGGGGCGACGGCTCAAGCGGACGCGACCCAAACCGACAGCAACAAGCAGGAGGCGGCGGAGCCACTAATGGCCGGGCAAGGAGGTGATCAGCCGCCGATCTTAAAAGCGACGGTGCACAAACAGAATTACGAAAAGGACATAATTTATCTGTACCAGTTCTCCCGTACCCCCCTGCTACCTTCCCTGTCACCCTACTGCCTCAAGGTGGAGACTTGGCTGAGGCTGGCCGGGCTCAAGTATGAGGTGAGTCTTTGTGGCCTACATTGTGGCCTTGGATGTCATTGAACCCTTGTAATTGCCGCGGCCATGATTATGGGGTTGGAATTCAAAGCGAGGACCCACAGAGTCCGCGGCCCAGCGGACGTGCTGTTTACTCTCCACGGGAAGATGGTCGGTTGTATTACTGTAGACCCGAATGGATATCGGGATGAATTAACGTGAAATATGATAGCCGAAATTATTTTGTTCGAAATATGATAGTTTTCAAGTATTTGGTTCGTTATTTTCTCTGTAACTGTTAACAGTGCCACCATGATACGACAATCAAATTATACGAGAGGGAGCTACCAATGTAAGTGATGTGGGTTAGGGAGAGGGAAGGTTCCAGAAGAACTGCACACAATTGAGTCAGCCAGTAACCTCCCTGTTAGTAAATGAGTATAATGAAATATTTGCTGTCTTCAGCTGGATGAAATTTTAACTGCTGTGATAAAACTTATGGAAGTTGTTCTGGATGTAGGACCATTAGATTTGAGTGGCGTTTTGCCATGAGAAGTCAGGATTGATTGTAGTTTAGTTGAAGCCTTAAGTAATTTTTATTGCACTGTGGTTGTTGAATTTCCCAGGAAGAGCTAATCATTTTTGTACATAGAGCAAGCACATGAAGTTAGTAACCCTCTCACTGCTTTACATAGAGAGGCATGACTTTGTATTATACATTCACATTGTGGATCCACTTGCAGAATTAAGACCATTCCACTGGAGAAGGACTACTTGAATTGAGTTTCTATTATTAATTTCGTTGGGGGGGGGGGGCAGAGCTCTTGATCATCCAAATGGTAGGAGAGTGGAGAGCATTTCCTTGGGACAAGAGCGTGACATTCAAGAAACTGAAATGTGAAAGGAATATGTCTGGTGTTTTCAGTATTTCGCTTTGCTGCTGATTTGCAGTGTAGGATCCCTCCCATGCCTCATAGGTATGATTCAGATTATCATAATTTGCTTTCCGATACTTTTTTGATATTTTTGCCTAAGCTATTTTCTGACCTTTAGTTCTGCTTCTGTTCCTATGTTTGTGTAATTTGTTATGGCAGCATATGATGACCTAACCTGTTGTAATTTAAAGCAGATGAAACTCAAAATGCCATTGTGCTAATGCACTAAATGACATTTCATTTTGGAACAGTATGTGTAGTTTGTGTTTGTATCATTATTTGGATTAATAGGCTGGTCATAGCAGTCACTTGTGATTGTCCATTGACATTGACTCCAGGATGTGTGTGTTTACCCATTCTGTTCAGTATTAGAGACATTTTAAAATTTGTGCTGGTATTTAATCTCGTGATCAACAAATTGTCCTATGCCTTATTCTCGTTTTTGACCAAAATGTTTTTTGTTGATCAGTGTATGAACCCAAAAATGGTTTAAAAGTATGGTAATGCTGTGACAGTGCCATATGAATATAGCTTCATGGCCACGTGAGGCAGTATGAAAAGATGAAGATTAGGAATGGGGTAAGGTTACTGGTAGATGCCTCCCAGAAATTGTTAAATAAGTAACTATGAAATACAGCTTAAAACTTATTTATTGAATCTTTACAAATGGCCTGACTTGTTTTGTTCCTGTAGGCATATTTAAGGCAGTGGCTTACCCAGGAATTTTGTTCGGGGAGGGGGTGGGGTGTTCAACAAATTCAGTTGAGGACAGAGAGAACGGGGATCTGGGGGCAGTAGTCAGGGGTTCTGGAGGTAGCTGTAATTTCGTACAAGAAATTTCATTTCACATAGTAAAATTTTCTTAATTTTTTGTACTTTGAAACTATTTATGATGACTCAACCAATTTATTTGTCATTGCTAATGTAAAACAATTGCGAACCTAGGTAGTTTTAGAATTTTGCTGCTTTTTTTCTGAACATCTTGGGGTGATGGCATCCTAAATTCACCAATTTTTAACAGTTTTCACAATTGGGTTGAGTTGGGCACGATTTTGGAGGGCCTTCGGAATTTCGGGGGGGTTGAACCCCTGCTCGGTACACCACTGATTTAAGGGCTTCATGAATTCTGCAAATATTGAGATATTTTGTGGTTACTTATTTAGTCAATAATACGGTGGTATTTGTGCTAATGTAAACATATCTGGCAAATATTTGCAGTTAAACAAAAATAAGATTTTCTTACTCTGAAAAATTTGAAGTTATGAAAGAAAGATTTTGTGATAAAAGTAATAATGTAGTGAATCTGTGGCTGTATGTAATGAAGCTGTTGCATGCTGTCAGACAGATGACTTTTTGTGCTTTAAAATGTAAACTATTAAAGAATAATTTAGTCAGCATGGCTATCTTTTTAATTGCTTGTTGATCTTCAAAGTCTCCTGAGATGCAATCCTAGATATGCTTATCCTAGGAACAGCCAATGTGAGGCATGAACTGGGCATGCCATTTGTTCTGATAGCTCTTAGATTCTGAGATGTGAAGGTGACAAATGTTTGTACAGTACCTATTCAACATATTACACACTGTCTTCTGATGATCTAATAGACTTTTACACCATATTTTATGATGTGTATGTTCTAATGTTTTGGAGGAGGGTGCTGCCCTCTTCTTCATGTCAACTAAATTTTTTTTGGGTGGATGGTGAGGTGTCTGGGAAGGGAGATCATGTCAATTGTTCAGTGTTTTGGCCTTTTAGAGCTCTGGAGAAGGAAGAGGGGATAGATCTTATTAGCAATTCAATGGGAATTGAATGTTGCGAGCACTTGGAACATGGTTTCGTGTCCCAGAAGACTCACTACTATTAGTGCATCAAGTAATACTAACTCGTGTCATGTTATTTGTTGCTGGGATTGTGTGTGTGTGTGGAAACTTTTTAACTGGGGAGGAAATGATTGCATTTCATAACTATTTTTACTGTGTTGGATGTAGCGGAACATATTTCATTGATCACTGCCACATTTTTAAGTCCCATATAGTACTAAAACATGCAGCACGAAGGGGTTTTTTTTAATTTTACTGGTCTGATAGCACCACAATATGGTGCATTTAAACTTTTAAATACCTACATTGCCAAATTGAATGCATGTGCTAAAATGCCTGAAGAAGTTTGTTTTATGTATTTAGGCATTTTTAAGACATGCTGTGTAATCTCTGTTTTGTTTTCCACAAAATACTGTTGATTTCATAATCTTTTTCTGTTCAAGTAGTACTTCTTCTTTTGTGCCTCAACCCTCTGTCCATCACCACCTTTGTCCAGTTTTTTACACCCAGTACTCTTAATGTTCAAATGATATGTTTTTCATAAACCATGAGCTGAAGTTTAAGTACTGACCCCAATCAGCTAGAGGATAGATGTCATAGCAAAGGATTACTTTGCTATCAGCTAGATGATAGGGCTGTCAGCTGATTGAAGTTTTTATTTGATTAACTCTGCATGATTAATTATTATCAGATTTGAGTGTTTGCTTTAGTGTTTACTGCTGTTTATTAATTATTAAATTAAGCAACATAAAACTCCCAGAGTTTTAGGGCTAAAATTTGTAATTTTAGAAATTACATATGTAGGTACCATAACATAGTGTATATGTGTAGCAGTAGTGCAGTGTCCTGAGGCTAAAAATACATTTTGTATACATATTTATCAATCACTTGACAGACTGAAATGATAGCTTGTTAACTAACTAATTCATCAATCCAATTAATTATGGTAGCAATAATATGTGTTGGATCAGCATTTAGTATTACATGGTATAGGCAATTTTCCAGCATTTCAGAAAATGTTGCAGTTGCCATCTTAAGTGTGAATGAGTCTGGGGGTTGTTAGGGGGCCCATGTAGAGACCTGGCAGTGGGTGGGGTGTAGCAGAATGTTTGTATAAGCTGCCTCCCTCCTCTAACCAGTAACCTCCGCATTCGTCGGAAGAAGATAGCATGTAACATTTGCTTCTTCAGTGTGGCTAAATCACGAAATCAGATCCAAAGCATTGGTCACCAGCTGCAGAGCAGTTAGGAGCACTGATGATGTCGGCATGTATTGTAGCTGTGGCTTTGAACCTTTAGTCTCATGGTTGTAAATGAGGTGCATAATTTAATGGTAGAGTTAAGGAGCAAAACGTTTTTCCGTTCATTCTGGTGAGAGATGTTATGTGTCAGACGCGACACTGGCTTACGGGCAAGGTGAGAGGAAATGGTCATGGTCTGCTTTACAGGTATACCGGGGCGGGACCACAGACTAGAGTGTTTTGAAGCATGGCCAACACTGACAGGGTGGGTCTATGTATCAGTTCCCATGGCCATCTAACTTTGGTGGTGACGTTCAATTTTAAGCTGCGATCTACAGAGCCTAGCAGTGAAGGGTCAGAAATTGAGGTGTTTTGATGTTTGGTTAATGCAGGTGTTTCTGGTCGGATGAAGGGCTCTGTGGCTTCTGCACTGTGCATGGTTAAAATTTCCTTAGAGCATTTAACCTCTGCATGGTAGGAAGTCCACCATCTATCAAGGGCCACTGTAGAAGTGTGAAAACTTTGTTTTCTACTTGATAGAAAAAATTTTGCATTTGTGTGGTTCCACATGGCTATGGTTTAATTCCTTTATTGAAGATGAGAAAATTATGGGTCATCTATCTATCTATCTGTCAGTGTAATCTAGTCTTAACATTTTTCCCGTGATCTACCAGTTACTGGTTTTCAGTCACAATAGTTGCTGGTTTATTGTGTCGTCAGATGTTAAATTGCTAAATAGGATTTTTAAATTTCAGAAATAAATTTTATAGAAGATAAATAGCATATGTATTTTTTTTAAATAAATTCCATGAAACCAACGGCGCATCAAAAGGTCAAATTATGTTGCCATTCTCGAATGTAACTGTCGCTTAAAGTCAGGATTGTTGTACTTTAATATTTCAGGATGAAGTTTAGATAGTGGGGACTTTGTTGACATGCAGGTGCTTGAACTTAACTCTAGTGGTAGGCATTTTGTACTCTTGCATGTGCATTGTATAGTGAGGCAGGTGCAGGGGTTAAAGTATCATTAGAAGACAGACGTAATTTGGCCTATGTCTTTCCCTGTATGTCTTATTGTCTTGTCCATCTCTTGGATTAGTTAGGCCTATGTGTCAGTTTTAGAGCGAGTAAAGGTAAAGTGATCACGTTACAGACCCGGTGTGGCCCAGATGGTGGGTAGAGGTATAGCTCTACTCTTCCATGACCGCGGCACTAGAAGCGGGTGAATGGTCAGCAGCACGCCCCGGCCGCACTTTACCCCCGGGAAAGACCCGGTACCCATTTTACAGGAGGCTGGGTGGGCTCCAGGGCCGGTCTGGACGGGCGGAAAATCTCGTCCCCACCGGGATT
>Ga0131853_10009695_pt1 | contig 17614 bp, 8 predicted proteins | sample TergutLab28metaG_FD_92764 | JGI IMG/M metagenome (GOLD analysis project Ga0131853, IMG submission 92764) | Labiotermes labralis P1 segment gut microbial communities from Petit-Saut dam, French Guiana - Lab288 P1 (version 2) (version 2) | ecosystem: Host-associated > Arthropoda: Insects >... | reverse complement strand
CACAACTTAATCACTGAGGTGTATTTAATGACTGTGATGGAAACAACTACATGTTTCGGCCTGTATTGGCCATCATCAGGTTGTCTAGGGAACTTAAGGGTTAGCTATATGCATGCGCGCGCGTGTGGTGTAGAGATCTCTACATACACATAGCTTGACAAACCGAATCAAAACAGGGGTTTACACCTCAGTGATTAAGTTGTGTTTGACTACATACCTTTTCCTAGTTTCACACACACAACGCGGATGACACACACTTCCTAGATTTATACGATTCATATTACAGTAAATAATGTTCACTTCTTTAATTTTTGAACACGTTTTAAAATTCGCGTTTCATGAACATCCACGCCTTACAGAGTTCTTTCTTCATATTGGATTCTCCTGGCCCAAATTGTGTGCGATTTTGTATCGTTATGCTTGCTGTACGTTTATTCAGCTTCCATTCAAGCGCGGTAAGACAACTGCGGTATTGTTACAGAATTCATAAAAATCTATATTCTTGCGACCAGAGATTTCTAACACGACGACCAAGCTGTAGCACTGCTGTATGTTGTGTTACGGTGCAAACGTAACTGCCGGACACCCCCGCCCCCCCCACTTACGTTTAACAAAATTACAGGGCTTTAAAACAGAGAAGCATAAAATATGAAGAGTTGCGATAAAAATTCATGCTTTGGTATAGCGTTCTATTAAATTAGCGGCCACAACCACTTGTCAGTGCTCTGTAAGCAAACCGCGTTTATTTATTTTCACAGCACTCCTAACTATAAAAGTTTACCAAATACGACGAGTTCTCTACCCGGGATTGTTGTGTTACAACGGTAGATTTACTCTTTATTTAATCTCGGCGCTACACGAGGGTGGGTGGTCAACGCTACGCCCCGGTCGCATTACCCCCGGTTAAGAGAACAGATATCGATTGTACAAGGGCAGTGTGGGCCCCAGGGCCGGTCTGTGCCAGCCTTTATTGCCATAATTCTGATGAGTAATTCTAAATGTGAAGATTTTCTGTATGTTTGTTAAGTATCACGCGCAATGTGAGGAGAGGACACCTGCAATAACTTTGGCATTAGATGCAGGTAAGTCTGCAGCTGCTCGCTCATGCTGCTTCCTCTGTGCAAAGGGTCCCGGTACTGGTCCCCAGAACCACTCTGATTGCAGTGGAGAACAGGCAAACGTCTAAATACGCCAGAATCGAACCCCATTTCTCTGTATACTCAGCTCTTAGTCTAGTCAAAATATCGAAAGAACTGCCCCGCATCCTGGTTGAGAAATCGAAAAAAACACGTGTTTGATAAGAAACATGCACATATTACCGGGAACAACAACAACACAGCAGAATTACTTGAATAGTTGTTTACGAAAACAAAAGATGACAAGCTGTGTTAAGCCCAGTGGTAACTATGCGTACCACAGACTGCAACATTACAAAAATTCATCTCGCCAGCAGAGAATTTGTGTGTTTAGTAAGATTATTAGAATAAACAAAGATTATTTCTCCAAACAGCAATGAATTTTCTTTACAATGCACTTGTAGCGTGTTTTCTGTGAGACAGAAAATTAAAATTTTATGTAAATCATATAATTTAGATGAAAGTTAGTATTGAATGTGGAAAGAAGCATTATCTTGATCTTAAAGGACTATAATGAGGCTGTGAATTAACCTTTTAAAGCCTGATTTACTTTATGTACAACACGTTTTAACATACAGAAATTATGTGTTCTGCCCACATTGCATTTATGTGTTTTGCGTGTATCTCAGAACAAACAGCGATTATTTCGCTTTACAACATTAACTTATAGGTTTTTATAACCGAGCAGATAGTGTTTACAGCGCGGTACGAACTGGGTCTTTAAATCAGACAGCTGAAGTTCATTCCTTAAAGGTTAAACTGACTTAAAATTCAGTCCCGAGTCGGACTGTTACGAAGGGGTACTGGGCATGCAATTTCTTGACCACAGGAACAACTAAGAGCTTCTCAAGAACCCCAAGGAGGGGCTGTGTACAGCGAGGAACAGAAGAGTCTTCTGCCTTTACTGTACACACGCATACTTTCGGCTACGAGGACCATCATCAAAGGCACTCCAATAATTTGCCAATTACGGCGCTGCATGCTGTGGCATTTCCACCACGCCACGTTAGCGTGTAAACAATCGGAAGCATGTAAGGCCTGCCTCTCTGCCTACCTTACACTTAAAGCTAAGCTACTTATCGTGAAAGTTTAAACCTATCTTTGTTACAGAGAGTTGAATTAGCTTCTTAGGTGTGCAAATTCCAAGCAAACTGATGATGAATTTTGATGTTTTGCTGACCGTGCATCTCAGTATATTTATCTTAGTAATTAACCAACTTGATGTACGAAATTTTGTTTTACAATAAGTTTGTTTCATGCCTCTACATGTTTCGAGCACATGTGCTCGAAACATGTAGAGGCAAGAAACAAATTTATTGTAAAACAAAATTTTGTGCATCAAGTTGGTTAATTACTAAGATAAATAAAGTGATGGTGCTTTAGGCGTTACGTAATACGTGTAAATGGTATTTTTTTTGACAGATTTCATTACGGATTTGCAGCATTAATCACGTTGGTTCCTGTCCCAGTTGCGAAAGGGAAGGTACGTACAAGGAAAGCAGCGAAATGTAGAATCGGTTATTGAATTCTAGCCCCTTTTAACGGATTGTTGGTATACTCAACTAGAAGCTTCACTAGTTTATTGCTTGTTTGGCTGGCGGCTAGTTTCCGGCGTTTGGAGAGTTACTTCAGTACTTGTTGTTGGTTGTTTAGATAGTTGTTTGGTCTGACAGACGTTCATCGACAGGACCTATTCACGTTCGTGTAACGAACAAAATTGGAACTGAAGTTGAGGTGACCTAAACCCACACATTGCGGAAAGCACTACATCTGTATTAGGCAGGCAGACAGAGTCGGCCTGTTCTGTGAGTCCTATTCAAATGGCTCCTCCCTCAACGTTTTGTTGCCTTTCTATTTTGATTCCGAGAACAGGCTGTGTCATACACTCCTACCCCTTATATATATAATAAACTTTAAGCAAACTGTTCATGTAAACAAACATAACAACAAAATATTCAGTTACTTCTAGGAAATAAGAGGACGCTTCTACGTGCAGAATATAACAAGACAGACACTGTATGTATAATGTAACACCGAGGCGCGGTTGTGCAATCCTTTCTGCAGTGAAAAAGCAATAAGTATTACATATTCTGGGTGCGTACTTGTAGACTAAGTTATCCAGCATGCAATGCGCATGCGCTATATTGGCATACATATGTAGCCTGTCCGGTTCTACAATATTTTTCCACATTATCTCATAAACTGCACGATTTTAGAAACAAAAATACTGAATATAAAAAGTGTTTCCACGTGGTCTACAGCGTTTGTCTGAAACATTTCTCATTCTAAGAATAATTAAACAAAATATAATCATAAATGTATATCGGTCTTCATGTAAAGTAGACGTTACTCGTGTTAGGTTTTAATGAAAGGCATTTTCTCAACAGATTTTCGAAACATACTCAAAAATCATCCTTGAAAATCCCGTCAAGTGGAAGCCGAGATGTTCCATGTGGACAGACGGACAGACATGACGAAGCTAATAGTCGCTTTTCGCAATTTTTAAGGAAACGCCTAAAATTTTACGACCGAGTAACCGAGCAAAAGAATGAAAATTACTCGGAAACTATGTGCATTGTAATTGTGTTCGTGCGATTAATTATAGTGTTACAGGCACCAACTGTGAAGAAACATCTCAATGCTTCCTTCGGCAGGCAAATCGTATCTTCTTCACAACGAACGTTAAAACACACAGACCTTATTAAATATCGATAAGAGGGGTTCGGTTTACTCTGTGCTTTTAGTCGCTGAGGGAGTTTTTCCTGGGGTGACCAACAATCTCGCAGCATGTGTTATTATACCACAAACTGTGGCATAGTGTTCTCAGCAATTCTTTTTCAATTATAGAGCAAATCAGACGTTTAAGATAGCTCTGTTAAGAATTTTGACAAAAATTATCACATAACAGGTACCATTTTTAATGGTTTTGGTGCAAGAGTTCACAAGTTTCTTTGTTCTCTCACAACAAGACATTTTACGACGATGCGTAAGTAAATCTTGCATCGCTTCTTTGTCAAATGGTTTTCACCACTGTCGATTTTGTGGTGTTTTGGATCTTCTAATTAATCCCTTCGAATATATTTGTGATTTATTAAATGGTCCTACGAGTAGCCCATAAAATATCGCGTCGAAAGCTAGGGTTAATAAAGAGTAAATATTCGAAACGTATGTGTAAGGAGGCGGTCGTGGCCTAATTTGAGGTTCTATCCCCGCATCTGTACATTGAGACTGAGTAAAATCACAAAACGACCTAGAAACGTTGGTGTCACCGCTGATATTCCAAATATGTACCACCCGAAGGAAAGTCAGAATTGCTAATGTTTGAGCTAACTTCATGGTGAGCTGTGGACTGCCCTCACTGCTGGCCATGCACAACACGAATGACAAACTACACTCGTCCCTATTCATCACATCTCCCTCTCGACCGCAGTTTTTCTCTGGCAGTATTAATATTTTACCAGTTTTCACATCATCTGACCACACAAATCACACTACGAATGGTCGTTCTTCTTTGCTGTAGTCTCTCAATGAACAGCCGCGTCACAGTAACCGTCTTAATGTTACTTAACAGGTAAGGGAGATCAACTACACACACGCACATTCTTTGATTTATTGCTCCAAACTTAGCTCTAATGGCAAAATAAAATTGGTTTTTTTATTTACAATTTTAAGGAAAGACATCCACGTTGTGTTTTTCTCTATTAATTAAATAATGTAATAAAATACAGTCTAACAACTCTTTATTAAATATTTAACTATTACAGAAAAACACAATGGGGCTTCCGTGACTTAAAATTACAAATAACGACGACAGTCGAGCATTCTTCCACCAATACGAAAATCTAAAATCTGTCAATTCATAAAATATTTAATAAAATGTTGTGTTAGACTATATTTTATTAAATTGTCTAATTAATTAGTTTTGTATCTTTGCCTTCTATTTCCACCTTTGGAGGCAGTCACAACAGAATTCCTCAGGAGTGCCATATAAGTATAAACACACACACACACACACACACACACACACCCCCCCACACACACACACCACACACACACATACACATACACCACACACACACACACCACACCACACACCACACACACACACCACACACACGCACATACACGCACACACACACACCACACACACACACACACACACACCCCACACACCTCCCCCCCACACACACATATACACATTTCTGTTCTTACAGTTTTTAAAGATTCAGTGCCTATTCACTAATATATGTTACAGCAGCTTTGAAGAATTTCTGCAACTCCGTTCAGAGGTTGTAATCTTCACAATTATATTTTCACTTACATCAAATCGTAATAAAATGCTTGTAAAATTGTACAATACCTTTTGCACTCTTAGGCTTGTTCGAATTGATATCGTCCTCACCAAGGCTGGGCCCATTCCGGTTACGCATAGGCACACACCTACACTTGTACATATCCATTCATACGTCATCACGTCTGGAAATTACGAATACTGGTAATTATTGCAGGACGAACTGGTACGTTAATGCCTATTAACTTCACAGACTCTCACGGGCTTTTAAGTTCCAAATTTACAGGCCATTATATAAAACAAAGACAAAACTAAACGTAGAACGCAAATTTCTCTGTCCACAAAGTTCACTTTCATTATACTGAGTGGGTCTGCGAACTGGAAAGCGTCCAGCATCTATCGGAAAGGGTATTTTGAAGACGCCCAGTGGGTATTCATGTCTGTGTCGACTGCACCACCACACTGGCCTATTCTTTATACAGAAGCAGCTGAGAATTCGGTCCATACTTTTGACGTCATGCAATGGATCGTAGCGTGAGGCCTTTGCACCGGTAACCACAAACAATGAACCGCTGCAATAAACATTAGTTACACATTCTGAGAGAAAACAGGAAACACAAGGTAAACCCGACTGGCCTAACTGTAATTCCACTGATAATAACACGATTATATTCGCCCAATTTCCTTCATTACTTTCAAACACATAGAGCATAGCACATACTGCAGATTAATAAATATTCAATTCCGTTCTTTGTTGACGTATTAAGGCAATCAGGCTTTAATTAAGTGCACTTGAAAAACACTTGGATAATTTTGAATATCTGAAACGATTCACCTCGTCAGTGTATCCGACAACTCACATAAAACGAACAATAATCACAGTATACATTCAGTATACTTATAATAACACAGGTATAGAGGGAAAACGGTAAGTGTTCAGTCAAACGCAACATATATTGAATTCAGAGACACAGGATACATATTTCGGATTATTTAATTAATCTATTTGACGTTCAGGTGACCGTGCATCGTGATAAATTCTTATAATAAAACCAACTAGATGCACTAATTTCCTCAAATTTATTTTTTGGAATAAAACTACATATTTCGGGCAGAGGAACTCTCCGAAACATGTAGAGTTTCATTCCAAAAATAAATTTGAGAAATTAGTGCATCTAGTTGGGTTTATTATAAGAAATAATTGATCTATCACCAGACCTTTGTACAAAATAAGCAGGATGAATAAAGTGCGGTCATGTCACTACTGCATTCTTGTTGTTTAACTTGTACAAGTCCTGATGACGGATTAAGCAATCAGAAACATGCGTCCCGGCGGCAAAATACGTATTTTGCGGAGTCTGTGATTGATTTTCCAAAGTAGTACAATACTGTATCAACTGTGATGGTATGTGAGCTACTGGATGACCGTAAGGAAAGGAGACGATACCCTCATTTGAAGGAGGAAGCTCTAGATCGCACTATGTGGACAGCTCGCTATGGAAAAGGCTTTGGACCTGTCGTAAGACAGACTACTAAATGAATGAATGAATGAATGGCATGTGAAAGAATTGCAATTGTTAAAAATATGAAAACAGTAGCAACCAGTGTCTGCTTTATCTACACTTAAGAAGTTTTCCTCCTACTATATAACACTGGTACCTCTGAATAGTGTGCACAGCAATAGAATCCGTGTTCATAATGTGTTGCCTTATATAGCATTTCATTCTTATTGGCGCACCTATTAGTATATTATATTGCGTGACTATGGTCTGGTGTGCCTTGCTGACTAGAGTGCTTGTTTTTTTCTTGCATTTTGGTTGCTTCTTGCATCATACCGACCGACACAGTCTGTGGGGTACAGCTGGTCTGTTTGTGAGAGGTAGTAACTATTGGATACCTCTCAGGAGCAGAGCAGCTGTACTCCACAGACCGTTCGCTCGATACGACGCAAGAAGCAAGCACCATACAATAAAAACAAGGTATAATCAATATGGCCTACAAGAACAGAGACACGCAATATTATACGTAAATATGGCAACCAAAGAGAGTAGGGTGACACATTATAAAAACTGGTTCTGTTGTTATGTTCAGTAATCAGAGGTTCAAATATTATAATCTTCAGCAGAAAATAGCAAGCGTGTAGATAATTAAACCACTAGTTTACCTTCTTCCATATGTCACATGTTTAACAATATTAGTTATTTTACATATTATAATAATTAAATAGGATAAGGTTTTGTACAACAGAAAATTAATCTCATAACTACACAAAATATGTCTTTTGTTGTAAGAACTCAAAAAACACTAACTTGAAGATTTTACTATTTGTAAGCCATTTGAATCCAATGATTCTGCACTACAGACTCCAGTCTCCCTGTTGATGGTTCGTAACTAAACAGAGATATGCAGGGAAATAAAATATGCAGGTGTTATTATAAAATGTATGTGTAATTTGATAGCTCTGTTTGAATATTATATTCTGCAACTGCTTAGGTGTGGCGCGGCTAAATTGCTTTCAGACACAAACTGTCAGCTCCTGATCTCAAGCCGCAGCGGCAATCGCAAATAAAGTCAGGAACGTGACTCCTGCTGGTTTTCGCGCAGCTGCGGCACGATTGACTGAATGTCGCCATCTTATTTACGCCCACCGTAGTTCTAGTTGCTCTAAATCTGTGAGAAAACTAGTAGACGATGAAATGTGTGTATTGTGCAAAGCAAGATTTAATATCACCCCGGTTAAACGGTGGCTAATTGTCTGTTGCCAGTGGGCAAAAAGTATCCCATTTTATCTCTAATTTATACTGGCTACAGTGAAAACCAGTAAAGCGCTAATAAATTTTATAACATGCCGCGATTGTAAACGTTACACTGTAATGTTGTCGTGTGTATCTGCTGACCATCAAAAAGAGGTATGACCTGACCACAGTTCAATTGAGTGTTACAGGTCAACACGTACTGCACAACTACGCAATTGAGTGTGTCTACCAGAGCTTTATCAATGCATTTCCCCACTGTGTAAATGCTTTTTACGGAACATCGCTTTAAGCTGCGAAAGATATATGTAGGATTATATGCTACATGCACGAAGAAGGGCTTCACGTATATAGATCTAACAAAGGGTGAGAGGCACATTCGTCTCTACGAATCTCAACTCCATGGCCTGTACAAGCGTGTCCAATGCTTTTTTTCTGAAGGGGAAAAATAAATGACTGATTCCATGTTGTTAACTGGGAATATGTATGTGTACATATACATTAATCACAGATAATTACATTTTATTGTTCTGCATGTGTAATGAAACATTAAATTAAATTTGTACATGATGAGAGATTTTCATATTTTTTTTATGTTTTATTGACCATTCATCTCGATATTATATTGTAAAGAAAAACCAACTTGATACACAACTTATTCTTAGTGTATTTCGTCAACCTCTACATGTTTCGGGCGTATCTAGGCTCATCATCAGGAGGTACAACCTTATGTATACAAAAATTGGTACTTATTATTGTTTTTAGATGACTGTATGTTGTCCAGGACAACAGACAGTCATCTAAAAAGAATAATAATCACAAATTGTTGTATACATAAGGTTGTACCTCCTGATGATGGGACTAGATACGCCCGAAACGTGTAGATGTTGACGAAATACATTAAGAATAAGTTGTGTATCAAGTTGGTTTTTCTTTACACGATTTTCATACCTCGGTCCCTTAGCACAACTAAACAGGGTGCCACATACTTTGGAAAAAAAATACACACATTAGATTTATACTTACAGGAACTAAATTTGGGGAGTAGATGTGTAGGTCTGCGTTTGTTTCAATACGTTTTCACCTTCACGTCTTTCATAAAATGCATCAAATTAAAAATATATATGCACAGTAAATTTTATAAGAAATAATCTTGAGACAATCGCTATGGAGACCAGAAAGCATATCGGAAGGTAATATTAATATGGATTTTCGCCAGGTCGCTAGAATTGTGGATGCAGGACCTTATAAAACGTAATATAATACTAAATAGTGTACGTCAGCACAACCACTTTATTACTCAAGCTAATTATACAGGATGTGACGTGTCACGTCACACCCTCTGAGACAAATGATTTAATTATATGTATTCCATGGATGTAAATACTATGGGATCCCAAAGTATGCATAGCATCTTGTGACTCAACTGGCAAAAATAAGCCTGAAGATTACTAATCTATAGTCGAAACATGTAGCCTGTATAATTAGCTTGAGTAATAGAGTAATTGTGTTGACGTACACTATTTAGTATTATATTACATTTATAAGCACATCGTGATTATTCCTTATAAAATGTCGGATTTATTGTGGCGATGTTGCAGCAACTTTGGGTTTTGCTACCACTATTCTCGTTAAATAATTAAGTTAGCTGTTATTTTTAACAAGGGACTGAAAACTAAATGCATTTATGATGCGGAATTCTGTACTTCATTGCTTACATTATCATACACCATTGGAATACACGTTTAAAAATGTATTACAAAAAGTTTTCGGCGCCTTGTAATATAATTTTTATTTCTATTCACATAATTTCTTACGGAAATTATTGGTTTTAATTTAATACGTCAATTAATTCACTCAACTGATAAAATCGATGTTTCAATAAAGTAATTTCGGAACTGAATGTTACCCATTTCCAAGTCTCTGTAAGTCTTAGAACGTTATATTTGTCTGGCAAAGTCTCTGCAGTCTCTGTGCAGCTAATTACATGCGTTGACAGTACTGGCTGTGTGTTGTTAGCAGCGGGAAGGGGGCTTGACGTGATATTCACAGGACAACCGCAGAAGATAGCCTGACACGAAATCTACGTAAATAGCGCATGACTTGACTTCAGTTTTGAGGTCGGAAATTGAAAGCAAGGCTCGTTTCCGGAACCACTATCGTGTATAAGAGCATCGGTGATTAGAATTCAGCAAGACCCTGCTCCGTCCTACCTTCTTGTGATGAAATGAGTTGAGGTTTAGCATATCGCAGACGTTAGCACGTCTTTGCATTAACAGAAAGGTGATAGATAAGTGTAAAAAATCGCATAATGAGGTAACCGAATATGAATATTATTAACCTTTTGACGCCTAATGTCAACTATAGTGGTAGTACCGCACCGCTAACCTCTAAAGTTGAATTTTATATATTTATTCAACAAATATAGGTACTGAATATTTTAAACATGGTATATACTCTCCGTCTTTTTTCTCTTCAAAATGCAGTTTGTTTCATAATTATAATGTATTTGGTTCCTGTATTATTCACATTTTATATACAGGGTGTGCTAAAATTTAAAAAAATAATTCTGGCGCCAAAAGGTTAATACTAAGTGACGAAGGATTATGTGGAATGCGCATGTAGCACGCATGGAATAGTGGTACTGATTTACAATATTTTATTCGGGATATGACAAGGGATGAGGTTCTCTGTTAAACATATGTGTGTAGGAGAGGACAGTAATGAATAAATATTTTAAAATGAGGCGTTACGGAATTAACGCGAAGCCGGAGTAGCACAGGCGGTATAGCGGCTAGCTACGGACTGGACAATCGTGGGTTCGAATCCCGGTAGATGAAAGAGATGTTTCTCTTCTCCAGAACGTCCATATTGGCTGTGCGACGCACACAACCTCCTATTTAATTAGTACTGGGGTTCTTTCCCAGAGTTAAAGCGGCTGGGATGTTAAGTTAATCGCTCATCTCCATCCAAGGCAGAGGTTAAGAATAAGTGGAGCTATACCGTTGCTCCCCCTTGTATGCCTTCATGACGTGGATAATCAAAACATTTTGTTATGATGTGAACTGGACTTACCTGTTACTGCAATAAGACCAACACAATACGCAATAGTTTTGGAGAACAAATTTGAATATAATGTGACTGCTACATGTTTCGGCCACACTGGAACACAATCAGAGAGCATGTAGAATTCATTCGTTTAGTAGTCTGTCTTACGACAGGTCCAAAGAATCTTCCAAAGCGAGCTCTCCACATGGTAAGATCTAGAGCTTCCTCCTTCAAGTGAGAGTATCCTCTCCTTTCCTTACGGTCATCCAGTAGCTTCCTATGTCTTCTTCCTCGTCTTCCTGTCACTTCTATCCCCATTTTATCATTCATTTAGTAACCTGTTGTAGAAGGCAGTTTCAATGCAAAACGTGACCAAACCAGTTAGCCATCCGTTTACTTATTTCATATAGGATATTCCTCTGCTCCTTGACTCTTACGTAATAATTCTTCATTTCTCACATTATGTAGAATATGAAATAGAAATTGCTTGAGTATTGCATTAAAAACTGTTATCTGGATCCAGCTTGTGTAACTGTCATTAATATAGTTCAAATATCCCCAATCTACTTTACATTAGTTTATGCCGAAGGTAGGCTTGTCTCGTGGTCTATAATCGTTATTGATCATAAAGTTAAAGTTTAATTTAAAAATATACCAACACTTAAAATACTAAAATGGCAAAATGTATGTTGAATGTCCATAGAAATTGGTCGTATCTTTAAAAAGCTCTGCAAGCGTCAAGGTTTCCTCTTCTGCCATCCGCAGTTAACAACGATGGTGCTTCGAAGAACACGGTGGAAGTAAGGGACGCGAAGCCTTTGTTCAAATGTACCCATGCAGTGTGTTGTTTTATATCGCTCTTTAAAAGTCTTACGATATTTTGGCTCTGAAGTGATGGTAGTCTGGAAGATACGGACGGTGAAAGAGTTTTTATGAAGAAAATAACAATCTGCATGTGACTGTAATTAAACTTTTGGCGCCGGAATTATTTTTTTAAAATTTAGCACACCCTGTATATAAAATGTGAATAATACAGGAACCAAATATGTTAGAATTATGAAATAAACTGCATTTTAAAGAGAAAGAAACGGAGAGTATATACCATGTTTAAAATATTCAGTACCTATACTTGTTGAATAAATATATAAAATGCAACTTTAGAGGTTAGCGGTGCGGTACGACCACTGTAGTTTACATTAGGCGTCAAAAGGTTAAAGGTTAACAAAGCGATGAATTTACACAAACGTTAAACAGTCAAAATGGTGCGGCAGGGAAGCATGTCCTGTAATTATGATAAATAACTAATCAAGTCAGATCTAACATATTTACTCGTTATAAGGGTATCTGAATGTAAGCGGATTCCAATGACGGAAAGTAATGAAGGGTGCAAGTTTTGATTTCCATAACAGTGACATGAGATGAAATTTCCAAAAGCAGAAAGTAACGTGTTGTTAAAAGGTTTGCGTAAATGATTACCTGTACATTTCAGAGATGTAGACTATAATGAAACACAACTTCACGGTTGCAAAACTGCAGAAGCGGCTACTTGGAGCAGGTGATATGACATTAAGCAGGCAGAATAATGTAGCGAACTATTTTAATATTGAGCATTTGTTGGTCTCGATAATAAAATGGAGGAAACCTTCCAACATGCATGGGTGTACTGAGCGTGCGTATTGGGTAAGTTATTGATAATTTCGAAGAGGGGGTTCTTGGCGCCTTAAAGGGCCGTAGCGCATTCAACATTAGAGTAAAGCAGTCCAAGAAAGATTATACTCCAGTTTATTTTAACATATACTGAAATGTTCAAGGACATTATCCATCCATTTTTAAAGATTTTATTTGTTTAACGGCATTTTAATCTGACCCAAAATATTATCCCATAACGAGGATATTAATAGCATAGGGGATTGTGGGTTATTAGGTGATATACCTGGCATCCTCTAGAAAAGTCTTTCGACGTTTTGTTCAGTCTGTCGCAAATCAATCTTATAAGAGAATGGAAATATAAAATATATAAAATTGTTTAATATGTGCATTTAAATTATACTATGTCATAGGGTAACTGACTTGAGACAAGAGTTTATAATGCAATATTCAAGTTATTTCTAATTCTTACTGTACATGCTTATCTTAATGATCGCCTAGCCTGACGAAATAATTAGGTGGAACAGTAACCTTAAGCTTGTTCTCCGTAAAACACTGTGTACTTGCATTGGCACTGAGTGAAGAAGTATAAACCCAAATGAAAGATGAATGATGTACCGATTTAAGACTGGGTTAATATGTTTCTGAACACTAATGAAACGTCGGATTCCGAAAAAGGCGAAGAATTTCTTGGCTATCTGGACAAATACGTCTATTAACTTCTCAGTACTATTTATTCCAGTTACTTCCTGTCTCCGTGCTTGAGATATTCTTCGAAGCAACCTATTGTCAGATAAGCTAAAACAATGTAGCTCCTTCAGGGGATTGGACCAAGTCGCACAACTACGTCAAAGCAAAAGGGACAGTCTTTCATTTCGTAGTTTATCATTGAACTGATTGCTGTTGAACGGCGGTTTTAAGGGGGCAATTTTAAATTACTTTCTTCCGGAATTCAATGGTGTCTTTTTTTGTCAGAATGGTTGTCATTTTTAGTTAGGACTCACCTGTCTGCACTTCGTGATGAAAATATGGGAAACCGAAAATTAACAGAGACAGCTTTCAGTGTTTAAACTTGAAAAAGTAAATGAAACTGAAGGATTGTGTCTGAGGATACTAACAAACAGTGACACATGAAGTGCCAGTTATAGGGCACACGAAATTGATTGAAGGCCAGCTATTCAATTTCGCTAATCTAATACGCTCTTTTCAGTTCTGAAGCCGTAATTCGACATTTTCAGCCCAACTGGTACGGAGGGTGGCAAATGAACCTTTAATTGGAAGGGATTATATACGTCACGTTGAAAAATGAAATTATATTTTGTGGGGCTAATGGCAGTGAAGAAGATTTTCGTATTTTAATGTACGGCACAGCACGGCTGACTGCATCACGCCTCTGTGCGTGTGCGTGTATAATGGTGCCGTACTTTGGTTAGGTTTAGTAAAGCCTAATTCGCAAAATAGATTCAGCAGAGGTACAAAAGTTTAGGGCGTCCGATCGCCGGCGTGATTAAATTTTGCACGGTGGCACCTAACATTTCCAGCATAATTTCTGCAGCTTTTCTCAAGTACAAAATTGTGTATCACTTCACACACATCCAAGTATGAGGCTTCAAATTACAGTAAGGTTCAAAGGTCACTCCAGAACTCTGAGTTGTCAGTTTAAAACTTTCTTCGTCACTCTTATGGGGCCTAGAATTTGGAGGTGGTTCCTAGATGTTTGAAAATTGTTGTACCCCTGAGATATAGGGATTTGAATGTGCCTCAACTGCTGTAGTTCCTACACTCTGAGAATCTGTGTAGTGTTAAAAAGGCATGTTTTTCCGTTCTGTATTGTACGGCTTCATGAAGTTACACACTTAAAACTGCAAAGCGCAAGCAACTCATCGCTGTTTGTGTGGGGCCACTTTAGAATCGCCTGTCGACCGCAGCCATGCGACAAACTGGAAACCTTCCTGCCACGAACAGAATTAGTACCTTTTTTCGGAAAAGGAAATTTCACGAAATGACAATGCGTTATATTTGGATAGAGGGACAGGCAGCTGAAATGTTAACTGCCCTGACTTGAACTAAAGAAATATTCTGTGCGAACCCCGGCCGCGATACTCAACAATTCTGAGACCTCTGAGTAGTTCCTCCAGGCAGGTAACAAGAAAATGTCATGAAATAAGCTACGAAATTTTTATCAACATTAAAATCTTTCCAACGTGATAATCTTTCAAATCAGTCGAAGCAATACAATGACACTAGCCGATACAGTGTCTTCAAATAACCTAGATCCAAGTCTGTTGGCACTCTTACATGCTACGAAAGAAATAAATGAATTTTGAACTGGACTAGTTATAGCCTGTTTTTTTTATATTAATTATTCTAAATAGCCTCATCCCTATTGTTTCTAGCGCTCCATAAGCAAGTATCGAAAATGTACATTAAAATCATCTAAGGAAAACAGAAATAAAGAAATTATTTACATATATGTGAAACAAATATTTAATCAATATTGTTACGACCTGACGCATATCTGGCAGCTTCAAGCACTTAAAAATCTATGTCTTTAAATTTAATGCACTCATTATCACTACGTGACCCACAGCAACACGATAGTGAAATAAATGTAAAGACAGCTGCTCACATGCAAACCATGAAGCTGTATGGCGGACTAGAGGAATAGCTTTATTTATTCTTCAACTCGGCATCAGATGCAGATGACTGGCCCGCTTCACGCCCGACCACTTTACCCACCGAGACAGGCCCAGATACACACTGCATATGAAGCCGAGTGGGCCTCAGGGCCGGTCTGGTCACGTTCGCGAAACAATATCTTGCCATTAACGGGAAATTAAGCGCAATTCTTGGGTCATCCAGCCCGTAGCCTATTCACTATACCGATTGCACTATTCAGTAGCAAGGACGAAGACTGAACTCGAAGGAGAAATTTTGTCATAGTAAGGATGAGAGCGTGTGCGTCAGACAAACTGTCACTCATTACTTTTCTATATTCCACATTTTTTTGACCCCAACAATTAACCTATCCGACAACATAAGCCTTATAATCAACAATGCAATGAAGTCTGTAAAGTTTCTTTGGCATCCTTTACCTTGGATTTCATTTGTAGACTCGTACTTAAACTCTTTCAAGTCAATAACTATCTTTCACTAAGCGTCTAGTCATTATTACCAGTTCAACGGCCAATAAACTCTCATAATCCCCTGAAATTTCTAATTTCCACTTCAGTGATATAGGCAACCCGCATACATCCTTCCCGATGACTATGTAGTGCCACTATCCGCAAATCTCCTCTATCTTAGCAGTGCGAAACGAGTGCAACGCTTCGTTGGCCGCAGCATAGGAAGATGATAAACTGTAGTGACTGCTGATGAAGAAGACCCTCCGCCACTCGTTCTGAACACCGATAAACAGTCAGGCCAGAGGACAGACATGGTTATGACAAAGACCTGCAGAATCACGCCCAAAAGTATCGTACAGAAGCCGTGTTACATCAGTAAGGCGTAATAATAGAAAAGCTCATAACAAGAATAATGATGGCAGTGCAGGCTATGTCAATATTGATAATCAAAGATAATTAATATTTATTAGGACTGTGGCAACAAAACTGTAGGTTCGACACCGGCCAGCACATTTGACAAGGTGCGAATCTGTTTGTTCCCACCCTCCCAGTTTCGTAACCCCCTCCAATACTTCAATTGTATGGCCAACCAACACCTCGATTCTTCACTTGCATATTTACTTCGAGGTATCGCTGTAAAATCTCAGCATTCATTATCCTTTCTCCATACCGTTATTACAGTTGCTTCCTGATTTTTTTTTTACAATTCTTGACGGCCTGCATGAATCAAGAAATTACTGGTTGTGCCATACAGATCAATCATTTATTCTTTTATATTCTGCTTCACCCTTCGTAACAACGCAAATTTTCCTGGGCACATTTCTTCCCAGCAAATGCCATTTGTGTTCCGTCATCATAGAAACAGACCATATTCCACATCTGTCACAATACCTATCAGCAATATATATTCAAATATCACTGAACTGGCAGAATTGTGGTTCACGGTCACACAACAAAAAATTAATTCCGTATATGTTTTGAACGATACATTCAACCCACGATTCAAAGCGCTGAACAACAACTGAATAAAGCTTATAATAACAAAGATAAAATTGTTCCCGTAGCCATGGAGGTAAGCTCCACATTTTTAAACCCCATGCTGGTATACAGAATATCGATCAGCTTCGCTCTCCAGCTCCTTCATCCGATGGCAAATAATCATCCGCTACGCGCTGGATACAAGAATGAATGCACCCCACAGCTAGTCTGTAAGTTATGGCAAATAGAGAAAACCCGCAACCTGCCAGGCTTCAAATTGTAATATAATTTTACTCGCTAACGTAATCTATCTCGAGTCAGTACAATAATTTAGTTAAACTGCTTTATGTGACGCTTGTCAAAAGCAAAAGGCAGACAGCATTAAACATACGTAGGCGATTTTTCTCTCAAGTACCGCATCTTCGCACATCCTCTAGCATTCATTCAAGGCATTAGTAGATCCTAACAACATGGGAAATGTACGTATAACTTAACATTGAGGCGCGTTCGTGTCTCTGCATCCTGCGTTCTTGTTAGATGTTAATAACACTGAACCTACGGCAGTCTGACTTTTGTAACTGTTCACCAATATATATATATATATATATATATATATATATATATATATATATATAT
>Ga0131853_10009694_pt1 | contig 17616 bp, 13 predicted proteins | sample TergutLab28metaG_FD_92764 | JGI IMG/M metagenome (GOLD analysis project Ga0131853, IMG submission 92764) | Labiotermes labralis P1 segment gut microbial communities from Petit-Saut dam, French Guiana - Lab288 P1 (version 2) (version 2) | ecosystem: Host-associated > Arthropoda: Insects >... | reverse complement strand
CCAATATTTCTTGGGTGTCCAACTTGTAGGCTAGACGCTTCACTGACTGAGCTATGCCATCTCTGAAGAATAAAGACCATCACCGTGAAATGCCAGCTATGTGCATAAGATTAAACATGGCTGCCTCAGTTGTCAGCCCGAGATTAGTGTTACAAATTTTATTTCTTATCAAAATTACTTCTCAATTACAATAGAAATGGAAACTGTTAAATAGGCATGACAAAACTATACACATGACAACAAGTCACTCTGTAACAAAAAAAAATTCAGTTTTTAAGATCCACCAAAATATAACTAAATTTATTCTTACTCTCGGATACAAATGCCTGAGGTGACATATATATATATATATATATATATATATATATATACATTCCTGTGCGAGATCAGTCTAATGACACTATACAACATGTTCACAAGTGTGCAGTTACCTTCTGTATAAGGACAGCCCATTCAGTGTTCTTGAGATATCTGAGGGTTTTCTATGAAACACTAGCAAAATGCTGACCACAACATGGGCTGGCACAATATTCATGCACTAATCAAACTCACTTTTCATCATTTTTCTTGGTTCTTGACAATATAGTACCTGATTATGCTTATGGTCACATTTTAAACTTTTGGAATTCACTAATCTCAACATGTGATGTTTCATCTCTCTCATGTCTTGGTTGACCACCATGGCTGATCCTGTGTTCATCAACAGCATCATTCATTATAAACTATGACATATTTTAGGCACTTTCTATGAATGATGCAGTGAAACAAGCAACAAACCTTCCACATACAACACTAATATCACTTCAATATATTACTCACTGCAAGAATTCTCCATATTCTGACATCACAAACCAATAAACATGGTGGCAAATAGTAACAGTAGCAAATGTGGTTTTATTTTACAGACTGGCAACCATGTAAACCAGCAACCAGAGCAAAGAGTGTGATGCACACGAAGGTTTAACTCAAACTGAGGTGGGACTCACATGCTGCATTCTATAATTTAGATATGGGCTCACATTCTAGTACCAGGTTACACATTAAGCCCCTGGTGAACCTTGGTTCAATGTACTTTAGTTTGGTTATGTTATCTGTAAAACATGCTGAAAGTTAAGTGTCCATATATCTTTCACAGAAGTGTTTCTTTGTGATGTCCAGAAAATGGATAACAAAAGAGTATTAAAAAAAATTGCACATGAAGACTGCAAGATGAAATGTGTTAACATGGCAAGAGAGGGTGACTAATGTGGTTGTAATGTGGATCAACAATATCACCTTGGGACAGCAGCTAACACATGGTACTGGATCTTTCCTGAGCATTGCACAGTATATCAGGTGCTCACCAAATGTGCTGTGAGATCTGAGACACTCACAGTGATGTTGCTGAAGATACACGAGTCCTCTGGGATGTGATGCTGCACTGTTGGGTGGGAACTTCAGACATGAGGATCGTAATGCCAGAAGAACAATGGGAACCGCTTACTCCGCGACATGACATAACCTTCCTTCCCAAATACATTTTTAATAAACTTCCTTCTTTCATGAAAACTAAAGCCTCACCACCAAGTACATAAAAGCCTAACATTTGTCCCTGTATTGAATAATTCAACCCAGTACACTTCATCATGCCACTGTTTCCTTTATGCTTTTGACAACTGGTTCTGTCTGTACCCTGATCCTCAACGTGGCTGTAGAGCGTGCATGCTACCAGTCTGAACAGTTTCACCATCCTTGCTGTAACCTAACCTAACCTAACATCACTGGTACTGCAGCCCACATTATGCCTTGGTCTTCTCACTGAGGCACAGTTCTAGTCCTTCCGAACCTCCAGCACTGCTAAAGGTGAGCTATCACCATCAGGCTGCTGTGCCTTCGCAGAAAGACCCCAATAACTGCTGAAGACTCTCACATCAATTTATTTGATCAATATTTACTGTGTAATGAAGTATAGAATAAAGTTTGGATGTAATTAATATTACAGTAACAACATAATTACTCAACAAGTAACAATTCATAGAATAATAGTTGGTGCAAAATTTTATTACCAGTTCATGATCTGACTGAATAATTCAGACATGCAGGAGTCAGTGAGTGTCCAACTCTTCCGCTGCCCAGTACATGTTTATTACTGCAGTGAATCACTGTTCTGGTGTCATTGAGCATGGCAGCCCCATTGTGTGGGAAGTGTTGGAATATCCCGTGATGTAACAGGCTGATAATGTACGTCAGTTACACAACTACACACTTTGCCACTGTCTTGATACTACAGTGTACAGATCATAATTGGGAATGCCAATAAGTTCCTGTCAACTGTATAAAATTCTGCTGAGGCAGAATGTTACCAGCAAGTATCCTGTAATTGCAAAGTTGAGCGTCTTCTCTTGAGTATCTGCATCATCCAGTGGTTAAATGTCCTGACCTTTTGCAAGAACAAAAGCCTCCCAACTTCAGGGTAAGGAGATAGTGAATTGACAAGAAGAACAGCTTCAGCGAGCCAGGCCGTTCATAGCAACAGCAGACAGGAATGTCCTGAGCAAATGATGGGGCATGAAATGCTATTTTGGGCAATGTTTATTTACACGTTCTTGAATCAACTAACATTCCTAGTTTACTTAAAAATGTGTATGTTTATAGAAGATGAACTGAGATAACTATCTAATAACAGCAGATCAACTCAACAAGTCGTACCTCATTCCATTAAGCAGTACAACATAATAGTTTTGGACATGTCAGAGATGTAGCGAAAGTTTAATGTTGCTGACACACTGATTACTTTTTACGCATATTGTGTGAAGACTTTGTTCTGGGTAGTGTGCTGTGGAATGTTATGCAAAACCAATTTTCTTCAATTCGAAAGAATAATAAATGAATAAAAATATTACAAAAATAAGCAAACAATGGGCCTGAAGGTAAGCCACAAATTTAGCTGTTTTTCAGACAAGGTGCATTCAAACTGATGGCTCTCAAACGTGCCACTCAGTAAAGCTTATCTTCCTTCATATCTCAAGTTTATTTCTTCATCACAAATCTTAAAATATGATGACCTTACACACTGCAGGTGTGCAAAACATGATGACCTTACACACTGCAGGTGTGCAAAACAATTTTCTTTCAAAAATGAATTGAATTGCTGGTAAAGTCTAGACAAATACAAGTAGAAATTTATTCATTTCTTCCACAGGCTTCACATCAGACTGCCACAAGCACTGCAGATGCGGAACAGAGTTCAGACACTTTATATTAAAATTGAAACTGGTTGTCTAAAACAAAATGTTTTAAGGTATGAGTCTTCTGAGATATGATAACTTGTCAGTTGTTAAATGGTTACTGACATTTCGGATAAGCTGGCTGCTTCCATCTTCAGGGTCTAAGCAGTCTAACAAGACTCCCAATCACACAGGGTCCTACGCTGCTACATTATGCAAAGCTCATCTCATGTAATCAGTGTGATACTGATGTTGCCCTTCTGCTGACAGATGACTGCTGATACTGACACTTCTTTATTCATGGTAAGTGACATCGGTGTCAAGAAGAATTTAACGTGCAATGTAATCACAGGTTCAAGCACACAGTGTGACAGAACTTGACAATTAGCAAAGCAATGACACATTCTGCATGGGCCGGGATAGCTCAGTCAGTGTGGCGACTAGCTACAGGCTGGACAGTTCTGGGACTGAACCCTGGTTGGGGCAAGATTTTCCACACCCATCTAGACTGGCCCTTGGGCCCACCCAGCCTCCTGTGCAATGGGTACCTGGTCTCTTTCTCAGAGGTAAAGTGGTCGGGGTGTGTCATTGACCACCCACCCACATCTAGTGCTGAGGTTAAAGAGAGCATACAGAAATAACTGTACTCCCCTCTGGACGTTCATGGCCTCTTCTAGTGTGAACCTACCTGCACCATTTTATGACACATCTGTTTAATTTCTGTGTCTATAATACAGTATAATCATAACCTAAATGGTAAATAACATCATGGAGCAGAGTTCTTTCTGCGAAGCTGACGGTTCCTCAGCTAGTCAAGATATTGACCCCATTTCATTCACCCTAGATGCGCTGCATGGTGTTCACAACAGCCCGCTGCTTGTCCCAGTCCTGAGCCACATAAATACAGCCCATGTCTGCCTATCCTATTTCTTTAAGAACAGTTTTAATATTATCCTCCATCTGCAACTAAGGATCCTGGAATTTGAAAGAGGAAGTACACATTGTACTCTCTGGAGAACACTCTTTGGAAAGGCTGTGAACCTGCTGCAAGATAGGCTATGCAGCTAATGACTATGTGTTAGCCTTGAAAGCAGCCCTGTTTACTTCAGGTTTACCCACAAGAACCCTCTACACTCTACACAGTTCTCTTCACCACCACATGTGAGCTAAAGCGGGAATGCTACATTCTTAGATGGTTTTTTCCAGGACAGAACAGTGATCTGCAAATTATGCACTGTTGGCAGAAACACTGCAACATTTATCTGGTCACTGCTAATGTTCACAACATAAAATTATCCCTGTGCATGAAGGTATATAGGAGGAGTGAAGGTACAGATCCACTCATACTGAACTTCAGCACTAGATACACATAAACTGGCTGCTTTGCCTCCATGGAATCCTCTCAACAGCCTAGTGTCCTTCATCAAAGCTTGCTTATCTACTGACAGGGTTCTGACAACTTTCAAGAATTGCAAGGCCTCTCATGTTTACTTGTAATATTTGCTCCTTCATTAATCTGACAAGGTAAGACAGTGCCACAGATGTCACTGCCTACTGTGTCAGGCTCACAAACCTAAGAAGTTTTGTAGGAAAGACCTATTGCCATATTCAGGTGGGAAGTAGAGGGAGGGCCTACTGTTGTTGGACCTTTTGGTGCGAGAGAGCATGTGTGTGGCTGGATCAGTGATACAGCCATTGTCCAGCATACAGTGACCTCTCAGCGGCTGCAAAACTCCACATTTTGGACTTCAACCTTTTATGATCGCCCATTTCAGTACCACTGATTTGACCTTCTGTGAAGGTTTCAGTGAACTGGGATGAGGCCATGAGGCTACTAAGTCAGCTTCCTCCACTCTCCTGCTACTGTGCAGACAAATCGCAGCCCAGTCAAGTTCTGTCACTCCTTAAGTAAGGTGGACTGCTGGCTTGCAATATATAATGAGACTCTCCTTCAGTCATTTAGTGCATTTTGTGTCCCCTTGCCAATTTACATTCCACCATCGCTCTGTACTGATCTGCCAGCAGGGGTTAGCATGGTAGGATGCCTTAACCCAACAGTACAAAGCATTCATTCTCACCCTACACACCGTCAACATGAAATATGGCAAGAAATTGTGGTGGCAAACTTGCAATTGCTTACTGATCAAACAATAAATATTTCCCAGTGAACATCGTACAGTATAGTTGAAGAATAAGAGACCAACTTGATGTCACTAGTTATTAAGTTTTATTTCACTTCTTCTATGCTCAACACGTTTCGGACATTAATACGTCTATCATCAGGAGCTTGCGACTTTTCTATTGTATCACCACATTGGTCGCGTGTTCTTGTTTCGATGTGTGTTGGAGTTTCAGTGTGGATGTAGCAGGCTTCAGCCTGCTACGGCCATACCACCCCAACCCAGCCACACTAAAACTCCAACACACATCGAAACAAAAACACGTGACCAATGTGGTGATACAATAGAAAAGTCGCAAGCTCCTGATGATAGATGTATTAATGTCCAAAACATGTTGAGCGTAGAAGAAGTGAAATAAAACTTAATAACTAGTGACATCACGTTGGTCCCTTATTCTTCAACTATCGCAATGATGCACGGTCCACTATACATAAGATTGTACAGAATAGCAACAGCTTGATGTCTACAGAACTCCACATAATACTGCCACTAACAGAATGAGTCTGATTCACCTACTTTCTCTTTCCTTTGTCTCCATTTTGTTTTAGACATAGCATACAACATTCAAATGCCCCCAGATTCCTAATCACTTGTAAACTCACACAACTATAATATTTGTACTCAGTGGTGTTAAAGAAATCCATTTCTAACTTGTGGTAAGGCGGGTACGTTATTTTATCTGGCAACTCACATCACTTCTTCACTCAGACCATTCTCTGTGACAGCAGTAATTGCAAAGTGATCCCATTACAGGCCCGGTGTGACCCAGAGGGTGGGTAGAGGTGTAGCTCTACTCTTCCATGACTGTGGCACTAGAAGGGGGTGAGTGGTCAGCAGCACGCCCCGGCCGCACTTTACCCCCGGGAAAGACCCGGTACCCATTGTACAGGAGGTTGGGTGGGCCCCAGGGCCAGTCTGGACGGGCGGAAAATCTCGTCTCCACCGGGATTCGATCCCGGACCGTCCAGCCCGTAGCCAGTCGCTATACCGACTGAGCTACCGGGCCCAAACAGCAGCAACTGCAACTACTCCATAATTCTCATAAATGAGGCTCCACATTTTACATTTCAGTGCACCACAGTTGATGCTAGGATTTTACACACCACATTTACAGAAAATGCTGGAAATGTTTTGCATTTGCTTGCAGACACAAGTCACAAACTGTTCATTGCACATCAAAGTTCTGTAAGTTAAGCGGGCGGACAGGAAGCGACTAGCGACGGTTGTCAGATAAAATAATGTATCAATATAGTCCTATGCCTGTGTCACATCTGATACTGCTTACAGTAAGTTCCCGTCTGCAGACACTCCTTTGGCTGTACAGAACTCTTCTGTGCACTTCACAATTTATCCTGTTTATGGTTCTGCAACACTTCCTCCCTTACAGCTTCCTCTGTCCTCCGTATCTCTCACCAGCTATGAGCACCACAACTGCACTATTCATGACATTCAGCATATATATACATATATATCAGAGAGACTAAAATTATATGATGATTCCATAAAATCTATGACTAAGGTGATGGTCACTAACAACTAACCAATTAATTAATTAACTAAACAGCTAATGAACTCCATGGACCAAAGTCTTTCCTGAGATGCTAGCAGTTCATCACATAGTCAAAAAAATTACCCACATTTTGTGGAACACAAAAATTTGTTAGTGCATTCACAGCAGTCCGCAACCTGCCAGTATCACAGCTGTCCACAACTGGCCAGTATCCCCAGCCACATTAATTCTGACCAGAATCTCCCATTGTATTCTCTTTAACATCCACTGTAATATTATCATCCCATCTTTGCCCAGGTTTTTAAGTGGTCTTATTACTCCAGATCTCCCCACCAAAACCCACTATGTATTTCTCTTCATTTCCCCACCCATTCCACCCTCACTCATTTGATCACCCTGAAGAGCACCAATCATGTAGGATGGTCACTCTTCACCCAATATATACAGTTCAGGACTTGGCTATACTCCTATCATCCGCTCACTGAGAGTCACTTACAGTGAAATAAATTATTGTATTGCACATTTTTCATTTTTGATAATGTCCTAGTGGCAGTAGTCATGACTGTACCAGTTACTTACTGAATACCAAAGAGCAGCTGTCTAGAGCAGGGATGGTTAGCCACACAGCTGCCGCCATCAAGACTCTCTCAGAATGGTAAGTTTGTGCCCACAATAATTGTAATACATTCACATTTTATGACTGTTTGCTAATGATCAAAATGCACATGGTGCTTGCCATTCCACAACATGACAGCTGATGAGTGCGGAGGACTTACAAATATCTGGTGGCTGTCGACATGCCACATTACTGACAGTGACCATGTGCAAGTAACTGAAAAAATGACTACACTACACTATTCATTGCTCAGACATGTTGCCTGGGATGGAATATGTTAGCACAGCATTAGGAAAATGCCCTGAAGGGGTGGCACTTCCTTATCTCAATATAAATTCATTCTGGTCATGTCATGTGGTGACCGGTATAAATGACAAAATGACAAGCCACACAGGTTTAAGGACACCTTGCGGCTGTGCCGTGGCTCAGGCAGTTAGCTTCCAGTCTCTCTCTGTGGAGACCAAGGGTCAATCCCAGGCCAGTCTACGCAGGATTCCTGGCGGAACAATAGGCATTCAGGCAACTCCTTCTCCAAGAACTTTGCTTTTCTGATCAGTATCACTTGACCAATGTGTATACTCATTCAGTCATCGACCACTGACATGACATGCCGTCAGCAGCTGACAGCATATTTAAAAAACATACTGACATGAAACAGACACTTAATAATGGCTAGCATACAGCTTTAACAGTCAAATGACTTTAAGTTGGATTCTGATAAATGCCAGTAACACTCAAAACTGAGATAAAAAATGTTGGTTACAAAACAACAACAACAAATACCCCACAGACAAAAGTACAACCAAGTCCCAAACAACTCTATGTGTCAGCAATGTGCTGTCACTTACTTATTACTGGCCTCCACTTGGGGTCTTTGCTCTCCACAACCTGTTTCTCTACTCGGACACGCCCCCTCTCTGTCCCTCCTTCTTCCGATCGGCTCATGCAATTTTGAGCCAAACCTTTACCTTTACAAACACCCCAGCAATATCGTCCCAATCATCCTTCCTGCTTACACCACCAACAAAGATGGAACAGACAGAGTGTTCTGAAATGGCTGTACATAAAATTCAGATGCCGGGGAATCACCCAAAAGAAATAATACAACATTCAGAATGCAGCAAAAGTCTGAAATCAAGAATACCCTCTGTATGTTTTGCAACAAGTACTGCAGCCTGACGACGACCTCTCAAAGGTCAAAACATGTTGCTTTAAAAGATACATGTTTAGTTATGCTGACTGTTAATTTGCATAATAATTACAGTCCCTGTGACAATCGCTAACTGCGGCACCCTGCCGTGCCATAACTAAATATATTTCAACACAGGTTCGATCAGCAGTACCGCACATCTCATTATTTCCAATATTCCTGCTACATGTGTCATTTCTACAGAACCATCTTCAAGCGGTCCATCAAATTACACATACATCAGTGCATTTGCACAGTGTCAACTCTGCAACAGTCTGATCACATGTTGTTACTCACATGCAAAACACAACTGTAATGTCTCAAAAACCCATTCCATAAACAAAGAACTGGCATCATGAAATGTGCTGTTTGTTCCCATAAGTCAGTGAAGTGCCTGAAGATGCCTGTTTACAGCCAAAACACACAACACAAGTACTGGAAATATTTTGGTTTTGAGTAATATACTTCTGAGCAACTAAATCAAATATCTATAAATATCTACACCCATATCTGGAGTACACATTGTGTACCAAATGAGTGCACCTTTAGTACAGTCCAGATGGAAGATCTGTCACTCTCCCAGCCAAAGTGTGACACGAATTACGGGAGCTGACAGGTGACAAGGATGACCTGTTACAGTATTCTGTCGCAGGTGCCAGAATCTGTGGTTTCAGCAGCATGTGTGCTGGTGAGTCATGGGCAGTATGGTGCCCTGAGTACAGGCCTGCATTGATGTGTCCTCTCTTAATGACGAAAGACTTACTGCTGCTGATGCCTGTTTTACTGTGTGAGTTTGTTGGTGAGTGGTGATTTGTCTGAGGGATGGACTCAAAAGAACCGTTTTTACTGGGGGGTGAGGGGAGGAAGAGAGGGTGACTTGCTCCATCAGGAGGATAACGCTTGTTACTACAAGCTGCAGATGCTTCGTCACTGGGATGCCTGGGAAGTCGAATGCCAGGGTACTCTTTGTGTGAGTGCAGGGATGATGGCTGTGACGAGTGATTGTGGTAAGAATGCAGCACAGATGATGATGATGATGACCTTGGCACAATGACGACAGGTGGAGGCGTGTTGCATGGCACAGCTGCATCAGCTACGCTCCTTCTAGTCCGGGACTCAAGGTAGCTCTTGCCCCACTCCAAGCGCCAGTCCTCAGTCGAGCCCCTTCCGCTGGCCTTCCTGCTGCGTCCCTGGTCAGACGATGTCATGACAATATCTACAAGTGAATCCAAGCCTTCATCAATGCGGTCCAGACTCTTCGACTTCAGTTTCTTAGTGGCAAGTGGTGGATTTACTGGTTCCTCTTTGTGCGCACTAGAAAAGTGTGTCTCTAATGATGGTGCTCTGTATTGCGTTGGCCTCGGAGATATTTCTGGTGAATTTGTATAATCTGTCACATAAAATAAACCATCGAAACTTCCGCACCTCTGTCTTGCAACTGGTCTCCCTCTGTCTACACTTTCTTCCTTTTTCCTTGCATTCTTTCTCTCTGCTGGATCTTCCTTAGTCTTCACTCTTCTACCATCTTGCGTATCATCTCTTGACATTTGCCTTCTACCCAGAGGTATTTCACCTACTGACACCAACCGTCCACTCTCAGTAACACCGTCCTTTAGTACACGTCTGTGACTGTCTACTGATTCGTCCTTTGTATTATGCTGCGGCTCCAGCTGTCCGTTGCCTTTATCCTTGACCTCCTCTTCCTGACACCTGGTGTGGCTGAACGATTCACTCCGTTTAATAACCACAGTAGTTGAGGCCCTGTTCTTGTTCCAACACTTCACATTCTGTACCACATGACCACCATTCTTCTTAGTGCTGCCTTTGCTCCTCCGGATGCTGCATGGTTTTGAGTGTGTGCTGGTATTACCATTTGATGCTTTGTACCTATGAACATCATTTCCACAGGGCTGCTGGAACAGATGAAGCAGCTGACTACTTCCCTTGTTTGTCTTGCTTGTATCAATAACACACGTCCTCTGAATATCTTTGCTGTAAAGACAAGGACTTGCTGCTGTCATTGCAGTGCCACTCCTTCCCCTTGCACCACTCAGCAGTGAGTCAGAGTCTTCCTCACTGGAGTGGCTTGGTGTATCATCATCATCAAAGAAAGGATTCTGACCAGACCGGTCGTCATTATAGACGTCCCTTCCTGGATTCAGCAGCAGATGAACCAGACTTCGGGCTCTCCTTGGTGGTTGTGGCAGAAGACATGTCGGTACAATATCGACCTCAGCTTCTGATGCAGGATGATGGATCTCTATAGATGTCACTTGCGTACCATGTTTCCCAGAAGAAAATTTCCTTGAATCAGTTTGGTGAAGGTGATGATATGGTGACACTTTATGTTTTTTCTTACTCTTATCCGTTTCTGTTTTTTTACATTTCTGCTTCGCTTCATCCTGCCTCTCTTCAAGTTCCTTTTGCTTCTTGTGAGCTACTGCTGCTGCTGCTGCCGCTTTCTCGGCAGCTTCTGCTGCATATGCTTCTGTTTCTGCATCATTTATAATATTTCTTAGTTCTTCTATAACTTCATCGATTGTTGTTTCATCTTCATCATCATTATTATTGCCACCTTTTGATACCTCATCATCATCTAGTTGATCTACACTTGTTTCCTTCATTACAATGTCATTATTCACATTTTTTCTCAACCCATTTCTCTCAACCAGTATTGTGTCATTTTGTACAGCAAACAGTTCGTACACCATGGGCTCTCTCTCAATATCGCCAGAGTCTTCCTCGTCTTGAGACAGGGACTGTTCTTGATCAGATGAACTGATGCCTTCATCTTCAGCTGGAGTGGAGCCAGAACCTTGATTGCATGAGTCTGTCACAGTGTTTTTGCTCCCAGCATGTTGTCGTTTGGAGGGCTGAGTGGCACGGAGAGCAGTCACCTCTTCTTCCAGTTCACAGCATCTTTCCTTTAAGCACTGTTCCAAAGATAACAGTATGCCTTTCTCTTCTTGCAGAATCTGTAATTAAAAAGAAATCACTACTTAATGACAAAAACAGCGCGCGCACATATATCATTTAGTGAACTGTCAGTGACATATAATGTTGAGACCAGATGTCCGAATTCTGAACTGTCTGAAATAACTTACAATTGTGAGGTGTTCTGGGAACTCTTCTCTGGTGGTCATTAGCCTGACAGACATTCCACCCTCACAAGTAACTACAGCCCTTCCTACAAACATGCCAAGCCTTCACCTAAGACCACCCATCCCATTAGCATAACCCCACTCAAGATTTGATTGTATAATAGTGGTCATTACATAGAAAAAGTCTTCTGGTATGCAACCTACAAGTATTCTGGTGTACAGCTCACAATTCTTCAGCTGTACGTGCCAGAATTCCTCCGTTGTATGTCCTGGATTTCTTCTGGATACACCCCAAAATTCTTACTGTGTGTCCCAGAAGTATTCTGGAGTGTATCCCACCAGTCTGCTGGTGTATGCCCCAGAGCCCTTACTGTGTGGTGCCAGATGTCTTAAGAGGTATTTCTTGAAAATCTTCTGGTGTATGTCGCAGAACTCTTCGTGTGTATGACCCAGAAGTTTGGAGTATGTCCCAGAAGTCTTCTGAAGTGTGTCCCAGAAGACCTGAATCTTCGTAAGTCCATTCTCTGCTGCAACTGGGAAGCACTGCCCCTATATTCCATCTGTACCTTTGTCTGCAGAAATTGTTTCATGCAACAAAAACCATCAGCTTGGCCCCAGGATAAGTTTCCACTCTTTATTACATTTTGCTGTTGTTTGTTTGATCATTCCACCACTCCAGTTCCTGCAGACAGTCCATTCTATGGATAATTCACTACAGTCAGTAGTGTCTGTACACAGTCATGTTCAGTATACATATGGTTTGATATTACTAACTGCATGATAACAATGCACTGCACTGGAAGAGAGTGTGTGTGTGTGTGCATGTTCATGTGCGTGTGTGTGTGTGTGTGTGTGTAACACAGCGAATCTGTTGTACAGTTCTGTTGGAGGTAAGGTGTGAGAATGTGGAGGAGACAAAAAGTGCTGGACATTGCTACAACTCCAGTTGAAAATATTCTTGTGTCAGAACAGCGTTAACAGTGGCAGATGACACCTTTGAAACACAGAAGTGCCAGTGAAGGGATGTTTTGCCCTCTCACGCAGTCAGTCACACTCCAATTCCAAGACCTCCAAATTCTGTCAACAGAGCAATATCATTAAAGTCTCCGCACAGCCTGCAGTGCTGCCCTGTCCTGTCCAGTTCCAGAACTTGTCCCAATGCAATAACCCTGCTCCACTAGTCACTGTCACCAGTAACAAACTGTACTACTGTACAGCTGCACATGCAGACACACTTCATTTGTACTACTGTGTACAATCTGGACTACAGCAAGTGTTTCACAGTGTAAATCACACTGCTGGATGCCTTTGAGCAGTAACCAGTGTGTTCCAATTATAAACACATTTGGCTGAAGTGCAGTTGTGTTTGTGCGTGTGAGTTAATGGTATTACACTGTAGTGTTCCACATGATTACAGCTGTGCACAAACGTAACATTATGTTTACTGTAAACTGAACAGCGACCAGGGATACGTGATGAATGTGTTGAAAGGGACCAATGCATTGACAGCAGCTGGCTATAGACAGGCGCTGTCTGCCAGCCTATCCTGCCTGTCAAACCAAAATCCTTCTACAAAGTTCATCACAGCACATCACCTTCAAACCGTTACACATTACATGGGAGTAAAGTAAGTTCCCGAAACGTCGGATATATTAGGCATACCGTAGAAAATGGACAATCTACAACTAAAAGAGGGTGGCAGGGATAGCAGAGACTCGCTATGCTCTTGACGGTCCAGAGTTCGAATCCCGGTGTGGGCCAGGCCCACCCAGCCTCCTGCACATTTATACCGGGTCTCTTTGCCAGGGCTAAAGCGGCCGGGACGTAGTGCTTACCACCCACCCTCTTCTAGCGCCCAGCTATACCCTGCCAGCACATGCACGACACATTTAGCAGCAAGTCGGCCTTCGGTACTGCTGTCATGCGCTTACCAACCTGCACTCGCCTCTCCAGTAGCACCACCTTCTCCCCCAGCGTCTCGCTGTCCCTCTCCGCTTGCTCCGTCCTGCTCCTGAGGGCCGCTACATCCACATAGTTCTGTTCCCAGCGCGACAGCTCCGCCAGCACAGCGCCTGTCGCCGGAACGTTCGGCTGCAGCACCTGCAGACCACAACACTGCCTACACTACAGACACATGCACTTCTTATTATTCTTATGTTCGACCCCAGGCCAGTCCGTGTGAGATTTGTGGTGGACAAATGGCACTAGGACAGTTACCCCCCCCCCCGTAACTCCCGTTCCCCCTGTCAGTATCACCCCACCAACGCTCCACACTCATCTTCATGTACATGTTGCTCCTACCAGAAGGACAAACGGGCGCAGCCTGGGAACCTTCTAAAAGAAAAGCTCTTTCAAAAATAGGGGAGCGTTGGATAGAAAATTACTTCCACGTTTTCTTCCGTCTTTCAGGATGGGAGGTTAGTAACAAACAAAGAAACAAATAACGAACAGCATTAAGACAAACTTCGCCAACAAATGGTCCATGTAACGACACAACAAAATCAGCGCTGCAATGTGCCGCCACTCGACATGGACAGTATTTAGAGCCAGTGTGACGGCTGGCTGCACCAGCAGCACACCAATGCAATTCAGTCACAGTAAATGACACAAACTGTACGTCAATTACCGACACGAACTATGGCTGTCTCGAGACACAAGGAACAACCGAACGAGGGAGGCGTGTCGTTACGTTCTGGTAAACCATTCAGTTCGGTCTGGCGATTAGGATGACCCTGAAAATTAATATGTACAGCAGCACCGACGATTACTTTAGCGTCTAGAATTTGTGTATCGACAGGCCACGTCCTTATTACTGCGTGTTCTGCACGCACAACGATCATGCTGCAGCTTAAGATCACAAGCATAATGACTTGTTGTGTCTTACGGACAAGTATACTTTACTGGAAGGTAACTGTAGCACAGTGGGATGGAGGAAAGGCACAGGGGCCAATAGCGGCGTGGCTCCACTCATTCTTATTCTCAGCACTATGTGGATGTGAGTAGTCACCGTCACGCCCCGACCGCCTTACTCCCGACACAGTCCCGTACCTATTGGCTGGTTCTCAGATACGTCTGCTACCCCTGCCTGGAATAGAACCACACTCCTCGGCTGTCCAGTCCGTGTCCTAGTCACTACAGTGACTGAGCTATCCCGGCTTTAGTGTTTAGGAGCATATCATATTGAATAAATGTTTATATCAGTTACAGAGAAGCAGTTTAAGCAACAGTGTCGACTGTCTGCAGTGCGTCATTCGGGCAGTGGCAGGCAGCTGAACGCGCTTAATGGCTTTAGGATGTGTTTGCAGCGTCAGTTTATCGCCTATGACTGACTGAGACGTGTAAATGGGTGTCAGTGACTATTAGCTGCATATAAGGGACTATTACCTGACTCTCACAAGCGTAGCTTTTCTTTGTTACCACATTGTATATAGTTACTGTCCTCCCACAAATGTGTTCAGTTGAATCATGCGCAAATACATGAAGAAAAGCAAACAGTAGCTGGTCGGTCACGTTCGTACGTATACATTACTGTCCCTTTGTCTGCTGCACGAATAAACAAAATGACAAATCGAAAGGCCGTGGAGCAGCGCGTGTATTATGTTACTAACCTTCTTGATGTTGCTGATGCTGAAGCCCGCCTGTTCGAACTCCGCCTGCAAATAGAGCCTGCTCTGAGTGCTCGGCGCAGTCTCTATCAGCGTGTTCAGGAACCTGATGCCTGCGGCCTGCAGGTCCAGACAGCCACCTGCGCTGCTCAGCATGCCAACCAGAAAGCGGAACCGCACCGGCTCGCCGAAACGCAGCCGCAGAGTGGAGAGGGCCTCCGACACAGGGCCGTGGCCACACCCGGGAGGCTCGCACGCCTTCGTCAGCAACTGCACACACAAACATTCGGTCGCACCACAGTGTACACAAGTACATGTGTGAACAACACATCAAAGCACGCCGGCATCTGAAGACAAAGGTTTGCTAAATGCCTAAAGTGTGCGAACTGCGTTCCACTGCCAGGGGTTCACCAAACGCACTTCCTTAAGGACGAAGTAAGCACACAGAATTCTAAAAAACTGTAATTGCCTTTTATATTTTCCTCCACATATTTTTGCACAATGGACCTTAGTCTATCTTCAGTGTGACTCGCCAACCATTGTGTGACCATCAGTGTGACTCGCCAACCATTGTGTGACCAACAGTGTGACTCCCCAACCATCAGTGTGACTCGCCAACCATTGTGTGACCATCAGTGTGACTCGCCAACTATTGTGTGACCATCAGTGTGACTCGCCAACCATTGTGTGACCAAAAGTGTGACTCGCCAATCATTGTATGACCAACAGTATGACTCGCCAACCATTGTGTGACCAACAGTGTGACTTGCCAACAAAAGCGGTTCACCAATAAGTGTGACTCACCAGCAACAGTGCGACTCAAAAGTAACAAGATTCTCTCTCCCATCAATGTGTTTCATCCCATCATTTTAAGGCGTGCATAACCTCCGTGCACCAAACAGTACATTCGCATATGATAGGGTTTCCGCGAAAATTCAGATTTGGTATCAAGGGTTCTAAGAATGCCGCTCTATGCGGTACATAGAACAACGGAACAGATGGTGACCTAACCTTCTAAAGCCCAGTGGTCACTATATGTACCGTACAGTGGTCACTATATGTACCACCAGTTTAACATTCAACAATTCTACGTTCTGCCCACACAGTGTATTTATGTGTTTTGTGTGGATCTTAGGACAAACAACGATTATTTCCCTATACAACATTAACTGACTGGTTTGTATAACAGAGATGGAGTGTGTTTACTGCGCGGTATGAGCTCAGTATATATAATACCTGTATAACCGACAGGCAGTGTGTTGACTGCGCAGTAAACACGGTAGGGAATGTAAATGAATGTGCAAACAACTGAGGTGGTGAGAATCTCAATGCGACTGTCCACAGTACAGGTTATGACAGACCAAAAACAGATGGAGAATGTGGAATATCTCAACTATTTGGGCAACATGATAACAACTGGTGCAAGATGTACACGGGAAATTATATCCTGGATTGTTATGGCATGAGCAGCATTCAACAGGAAGAAAACTTTTTGCACCAGCAAAACGGACTTAAATTTAGAGAAGAAACTAGTGCAGTGCTAAATTTGGAGCATGGTTTTGTGTGGTGCTGAAACTCGGACAGTTCGGAAAGTGGAGCAGAAATACCGGGATAGTTTTGAACTGTGGTGCTGGAGAAGGATGGAGGAAGATCAGTTGGACCGATCGTGCGAGAAATGAAGAGATATTACACAGTGTCAAGAAGGAGAGGAATATACTGCATACAGCAAAAAGAAAGAAGGCTAACTGGTTGGTCACAGCTTGTGTAGGAACTGCCTTCTGAGACATATTATTGAAGGAAAGATGGAGGGAAGGATAAATGTGGTGGGAATACAGGGAAAAAGATGTAAGCAGCTACTGGATGACCTTAAAGAAACGAAATGATACTGTAAACTAAAAGATGAAGCATTACGTGGTGGTGGCAGTGAAGGTGATGGTGGTGGTGGTGATAGTGTTGGTGGTGATGGTGTTGGTGGCGGTATTGGTGGTGGTGGTGGCGGCGGCGGAGGTTGTGATGATGACGGTGGCGGTGGTAGGTGCAAGAATCGCTGCACGACGCCCCTGAAGCCTACTGCACTCCAGCACTGCTTTGGTCGGTGCACAGCACGGATGTAGCCTGCTGCTGGTACGTTCCGAAAACACGAACCCTCACTGCGTACCCCCCCCCCCCCCCCTACATCCACCCCCCTCCCCTAACTCGCCCTTTACTT
>Ga0131853_10009693_pt1 | contig 17617 bp, 13 predicted proteins | sample TergutLab28metaG_FD_92764 | JGI IMG/M metagenome (GOLD analysis project Ga0131853, IMG submission 92764) | Labiotermes labralis P1 segment gut microbial communities from Petit-Saut dam, French Guiana - Lab288 P1 (version 2) (version 2) | ecosystem: Host-associated > Arthropoda: Insects >... | reverse complement strand
CATTCACTGGGATAGTAAAGTCTCATTCAGCTGCTCACCTACGGTAGGTTTGTGAGATCTGGTGGATTCTGTTCGTCAGTACTACATCAATCATCCAAACATGTTGTGTCTGCCACACTTGATTACCCAGAGGGTCTCGTTACTGTAGGGGACGTGAACAAAAGAATAATTTGATTAATTACGTGTTGGAACTTCTTTAAAAAATAACGGAGGAAGAGTTTACGTGGACATCACTCTGTGACTTAGTTACTGCATCAGTAAGAGGTAGAGAAAAGAGCTTTATTTAATGACGCTGTCAGTTGCTTCGATTGTATAACATTGGCGGTAAATGAATCAAGTATTTTTATAAAAAGCTGGTGGAATGACACTGACAGCGGAGACTAGGTATTCGCAGACAAGACGGCGCCCGTATCATTTGCGCCACCACACATTCCATTTAGATAAACCTGGGATCGAAATCATGCCTCCCTGATGAAAAGCCAGTTGCTTAATGCCAGTACTATGATAATTACTTGTTGTAGCATTGGTTGTTTACTCAATTAGTAGTTATGTGCCTTTGTAAGTTTAGTGCAGTTCCATACTTGTCAGCTTCTGAGACGAACACAAATTGATAGTCAAAATTTTGTAAAAATTTACATAAAGAATTTATATGTGGATATATAAAGATTATTTCTCCAAATAAGTTTTATTTATGTGTCCTTCTTTAATATAATAGACCATGGCTCTAAGTATAGAAGAAATGCAGAAAAAACATTTGGCATTTATACTTCTGTAACATTATGATACATAAGTCTAACGTTTTGCAAGCAGAGGAGAAACAATAGATTTTGAAAAATGTAATTTCTTACGAAAATATAATGGGACAAGAGATGCAATGTACATATAAATTTAAAGTTAAGGCGCATTCGAATAGCCATTGTTGTTCTGGAAAAGCAATAATTATGTCATATTATGAGTGTGTGTCTGGCTTGTGGTCTGTCTAACTCCATAATATTTTTCCACATATCTCGTAATCGGTACGATTTTCTGGAAAAAGTTACTGATCATAAAATGTGGGTTGTGATTTTCTGTTCAAATTTTCAACGAAACATTTCTCGTGGTAACAATAATTACACGAGACATTGTCATAAATATACATATATCTGCATGTAAAGTATCCGTTACTCTGGTCAGATTTTAGGAAAACTTATATTTTCACTAGAGATTTTTAAAAAATGCTCAAATATCAAATTTCGAGAAAATTCGTCTGCTGAGAAGAGATTTCCATGCGGATGGACACACAAACATGAAATTAATAGTCGCGTTTCTCAAGTTTGCAAATACGCCTAAAAACTGTTTATGGTCGATTTACACGAAATACTCGTATCAAGAACTGGAAGGTGTGGTTCATTTTAATGCACACGTTAAACAACAATAATATCGAAGGGAGACCTAAAAGCAGAAACTGAAAGTGAAATAGTGGCAGTACAAGACCACGCGTTACAAAAAAAATATTATGCGACAAGAATATTGAACACAGAGACAGATAGCAAGTGCAGACTTTGCCAAAAATTTGATGAGGCAATAGACCACATAATATCAGTATGCCCAATACTGGCAAAAGAACTGTACATAAAAAGACATGATAGAGTGTGTGCACAACTACACTTCAACAATTGCAAGTAAACAGGGGTGCAATTTGACAAAAGACACTATTCAACATGTAAGGAAATATGGGTGCAATTGGACAAAAAACTAAAATGAACATGTACCAAAATCAGTAGAAACAAGACAAGGAGACAAGGTAACCGTATTGTGGAATCAACAAGTACAAACTGACAGAACCACCCTCAACAGCAAACCAGACATCATAATCCTTGATAATGAAAAGAGAACATGTATGTTAATAGACATTGCAATTTCAGGAGACATAAATGTGATTAAGAAAGAAGCCGAGAATACTCTAAAATATAGAGACCTTTCTTACCTACTCCATGGTGCAGAGTCCTTCTTGAGAAGCTAACTGGTTTGCAGCTAGTCAAGAAATTCCCCGCATTTCACGGAAATCGAAGGTTCATTACCGCACTCACAAGCGTCCGCCACAAAATATAAAGACCTTACAATAGAAATACAGCGCATGTGGTATGTAAAAACAAAGATGATACCAGTAATAATAGGAACGACTGGAACTATATAAAAGTCATTCAGGAAATACGTGAGTAACATACAGGAAACCACGAAGTCAAGGAACTACAGAAAACAGTCATATTGGGCCCTGCACACATAATTCGGAAAATACTCATGTAAAAATACAATAGATTCAACACTGGAACTAAAGATATAAACACCATGAATAGTAACAACAGAACAGCTGCTACACTGTTTACTCTAGGGACATAGTGTGTCTCAAGAATATAAGTATAAATACCCTGCAAAAATGAGATGACGATGATGATAATAATATTAATAATAACTTAATACTGTGCGTGCGTGCGAGTGTGGTGTGTGTGTGTGTGGTGTGTGTGTGTGTTTGGTGTGTGTGTGTGTGGTGTGTGTGTGTGTGTGTGTGTGGTGTGTGTGTGGTGAGTGTGTGTGTGTGTGTGTTTTGTATACCAAATTATTGCGTTGTGCTGCGTGGCAATTATGGCCTCCTGTAGGAACGGTTGCGTGCGGTGTTTGTACCCAGGCTCTCCATGGGAAAAAAGGTCTTAAAGTGTTGTGAGCCGCATTCCTTTGGCTTCTGTGTTTATTGTCTTCAGATTAGTGATACTGAGTACTCCTAGCACACACAGTCTGGGGTTTCGATCTGTAAGTATTGTAATTTGCATTATACTGTCATATGCGTTGTAAAACGTGAATTAGGCTCTTCGTGATTAGTAATAAATTACTCTTAGATTAATCACACGTCAGCATCAGATGTTATACGTATGTATAATTTCGTGTATCAGATATCATAAAGAACTGCGAACGGATTAGCATTTCGAAGGTTGTACTATTCAAGGTATGGAAATAATCGAGAAATCTACAAGAGTATAAACGAATGCCATAGTTATAACCGGTTGCATCTCAAAATGGTCACTCAGTTGTGCGCAAGGACGCTGTACCGACACACTGGAACAAAAACAAAATTATAGTTGAGAGCAGTAAATATGTTCAATATGGTGACATTGATACGGGCTGGACGTTCGGGGAATCATGGTTACATGCTTGGCAACAGCAAGGTATTCTGTTCTTCTTCAAAGTATCTGTGCCGCCTCTGAGGCCCACCCACTCTCCTGATCAGTGAATAGCAAGGACTCTCCGGGGGTAAAGTGGCCTGGACGTGAAGCTGGTCACTCACCCCCACGTACTGCTGAGGTTAAGAACGAGTGAATATATACCTCCACACCTCCACACGGTTTAATGTTTTGCACAGGGACAAGTTTGCCCGTATAAGGAGAAACTAAATGAATGCGGACAGCTTTGCGATAAAAGCCACGCACTTCTCATTTGCGGGTCAAACGTAATGTGCTGTGCCATTCGGTTTTTGCAATGCCTGATGTTGTGCTCTGCATCAGCAGCAAAACCGCTCGAGTGTAACAGGCAAACATGAATTGCGTAAGCTCTCCGATCCGTACAGACTGTGAAGCAACTCAAATATGCTAATATGTAATTCCCTAGGCAAGAAGATCGTCTTACAGCACTGCATTTCGTGTCTGCTCCCCTTATCTGCAATGAACTGAAGTTAAGAGAGTTGCATATCTGCTAGAACAGCGTATCAAATGCGAGCGTACTGAAAAAGATACTTACGAAAAAGTTCTTGGAAAATACGAAACTGGCATACGAAAACTCACTGAAGAAAGCACGTTGCAGAACCTCGCAAAAAACAAACTGACATTTCTTGCTTTTTTTTCATATTTATAGCATTTGCATGTTTTGTGCTACACTTTAAAACTGAATCAGACTCGACTAATTTGGTAACGAATTTAAGCAGGATACTTTACATAGAGCTGGCAGTAGGATAAAGACTTGAGATGGGTAATTGCCAGCAACTGGAGAAGCTCAAGTTCAGTAAGAGCAAATATTCTAGGGACGATACCGGAACCCCGAAATTCGAAGTAGATATAAATCGCGGAGAAGAAATTCATGTCCTATGAATGGTAAAGGCGTGGTAAATGTTGGGTTACTGCTGTATTGCTGGGGAGACGCTATTTAAAAGTGGCGATTAAGAATTGGAACCAACCTGGGTAAGGGACTCACATTTTCAAGCACCGTTCCTCCTACTGCATGTGAATCTAGTTCAAACACGTCACTTCTCTCTTTCAAAATAGTTACACCAGTTTGAAACAGAAATTCTCTGCACATTTCCCTTCCTCTCTTCTCTCAATTTCTTTGTCTCTCATTCTCCAGCTGCTTCTACGCAATAAAGCTGAATTATAGCATGATACATGACCAGCTTGCACAATGGGTTACGTCAACTGGAACGAATGCATAGGCTTCTATGTACTTTATACTTATATTGTAGTGGTTTCTGTTTGATTTTAAAATACGGCCTCCTGAAAACTTTCTTTTCGACTTTTTCTCAAACACTGCTGCAACATGTATGTTGTGTTATTTTCAAGGGTAAATGTATTCGTTATACATGAATTGTTAGCCGCTACGTGCATTCACTTTATTTCCCATCAAAAAAAAAAAGTAACTTGAAAAGAAATTTATTTGGCGTAGTAACATTTAAAGACAGACATACATGAATGAATTGCAATAGTTCGCACTACAGACTGCAGATTGTGCATCTCAAATAATGTTCTTCCATCCATCGGTCACATTTCAGACTGTCCATCCAAAGATCTGTGTCCACCTCCCCCTGTTAACTTGTCTCACGCAGTCCAATCTAAAAAAAGAACCCCCAGTCCCTGATTACATTATGCGAGTATCACGGCCCACTCAATAGAGTGCCTCGGATACGGCAATAGAAGTTGGGATGCTGGAATTTCGACTCCCGCCGAAGACGAAGCTGCTTTTCTTCACCACCGTACCCTGACCAGGACTAGAATCCTCAAATTTTATTCAGTCTTTAGCAGAAGTGTGTTTCCCCATAGATGAAGTTGTAGCTGCTTTAAGTTAGCCATAAGTCACAGTAGTGTCGTGGTTAGTAATACGTCAAACTACAGAGCAATTCCTCATATTTCTTTATGAAGCACTGTTAAGTTTTCTTATTTCAGTCGTATACGTTCCATACTGAATACAGTCTCTGGAATTGAACACGTTTATGTCCAAAGGCAGACTATTTGTGATAGAAAGAAGAAGGACGATGTTAAATTTTGTGTACAGATCAGGATAGCATTACCCCTTATATGGTTTATTTACAAAATATATATCACGCAGGCTTCTCCGTTCTAAGTAGTAAACGGGGCTTTTTACGCTGCCTGCTTCCCCCCTTCCTACCTACTTTACCAACTAAACACAAGGTACAGTTTTCTGGCGGTAACTGGTGAAAATTATTTTTAAGGGTTATTGGTCGTATTCGGCTACAGTGTACATGTTCATTATTCAAACGCTGCTTTTGACGTATCGATGACATAAGAGGCGATGGTCTATGAAAGGCTGTAGCACTGTCTGTTGTTAAATACCAAGAATTGATGTTTCGTGCTCGACTCGAAAAATCTGTTAAACTATTCCAATGACAGTTTTGTGTACTTACAAGATGAAATTTTTCACCCTTCCTTACGAGTGTTTGGTTCTGTTACTGGCAGCTAAAAATGGTCGTTCGTCAACGCCCCGACAAAATCAACCAACAGTGTAATTTCTATTGAGTACTAGTGGACAGTAGTAGCTACTCGAGTTTGTTTAGAATTTCGTACAGGAAGCGAATTTAAAACGGAAGCGATTCAGCAGCTAACTCAATTCATATTAGCGCACGATATAGAGGAAATAATCGTAGTTACTATGATTTTTTAAGGGTGGACTCTAGTGGAATGTCCGGAAATTCTCCAGAAACGTAAATAAAGTTTTCATGGAATGCCATCACATAAAAAAACTTGAAAATAAATTAACAATGGGCTTGACTGTTGTAAATTGTGAAATTATGGTACAATAGAACAGAAAATTACAGGTTTTAATTCAACCACGCCTTTCCAGTCACAATCAACAAATTCCAGGAAAATATAATTATACATTTTAATATCAATATATTTTCTACGTTTAGAGATTTCAGAACATTTATTTCATAATTAAATATATATTAATTTTCAAATGATTAATCCTTTGATCAAGTGCAAACAATGTGCATTTAGGTAACCGAAACGCTGGTCACCTTCAGGCCATTCGTAAGTTACAGACCCACTGGGAGACAAGGTACTGTACAGAGAGCAGTGTTTCTGATGAACTTACGGCCTCCACATTCATGGTCGTATACGTGCCCATTATCGATCTCCACGACAGTAAAATGTCAAGATACGCCTTCAAATGTTCTAATCACTGAGAAATTTCTATTTTTAAATAAACATAATTTTAAGCCTACAAGATCCTGCATGAGCACTTTCTTCGCCTTTTGAATATTTTCAGGTCACCCTGTTCTTGTTTTATTAAAGCACTGAGCGAACTACTCCTACCTTTAAATTGAAGCACATTTTTAAAGCATCTTGAAAACTCAACAGTAAAATTTTTGGCAATTCCAACTTTAGCTTCAGTACACACAGCAGAAACTCGCAAGTTTGGTTCTGCATTTTAGATATATGAGCACTGCGGTTACACTGAAAGTGGACAATGTGAACCTGAAGTTTCCTGAAAGAGAGCTTGATATTATAGTAGTAGTAGTAGTAGTAGTAGTAGTAGTAGTAGTGGTAGTAGTAATAGTAGTAGTAGTAGTAGTAGTACTGGTAGTGGTAGTAGTAGTAGTAGTAGTAGTAGTAGTAGTAGTGGTAGTGGTAATGGTAGTGGTGGTAGTAGTAGTAATAATAACAATAATAAACATGTGCCAAAATCAGTAGAAACAAGTCAACGAGGCAAGTTATCCATACTGTGGAATCAACAAGTACAAAATGACAGAACTATACCCAACAAAAAACCAGACATTATAATCCGTGATAATGAAAAGGGAACATGTATGTTAATAGACGTTGCAATCTCTGGAGACAGAAATGTGATTAAAAAGGAATCCGAGAAGATTTTAAAATATAAAACCGTACAATAGAAATACAGCGCATGTGAAATGTAAAAACTAAGGTGATACCAGTTATAATAGGAACGACTGGGACTATTTCAAAGTCATTCAGAAAATACATGAGCAACACACCAGGAAAACACGCAGTCAAGAAACTACAGAAAACAGCCATATTGGGCACTGCACACATAATTCGGAAAGTACTAATGTAAAATTACAATAGATTCAACACTGAAACTAACGATATAAGCACCATGAATAGTAACAACAGAATAGCTGCAACACTGTATTCCCTAGGCACATATTTTGTCTCAGGAATGTAAGTATAAAAACCCTGCAAAGAGGAGATGATGATGATGATGATGATAATAATAATAATAATAATAATAATAGATATTGCAATTTCTGGAGACACAAATGTAATCAAGAAAGAAGTCGAGAAGATATTAAAATATAAAGATCTTATATTATATATTCAGCGCATGTGGAATTGTGAAAGCAAAGTGATACCAGTAATAAGAGGGGCGACTGGGACCATTTCAAAATTACTCACACATTGCCTGAGTAACCTACCAGGAAAATATGAAATTAAGGAACTGCAACAAACAGCAATATCGGGCACTGCATACATATACTATGGAAAGTGCTGATATAAAAGTCCAAAACAGATTTCACGGGGGAAATAACATTGCGTGTAAAACAAATTATAAATACAGAACAGCTGCAACACTATATAACCTAGAAACATGGTTTGTTTCGGGTATGTACTTGTCAATACCATGTATAAAGATGATGATGATAAAAAGAGGTAAAGTGATCCCGTTACAGGCCCGGTGTGGCCCAGAGGATGGGTAGAGATATAGCTCAACTCTTCCTGGACCGCGGCACTAGAAAGGGGTGAGTGGTCAGCAGCACGTCCCGGCTACAATTTACCCCCGGGAAAGACCCGGTACCCATTTTACAGGAAGCTGAGTGGGCCCCAGGGCCGATCTGGACGGGCGGAAAATCTCGTCCCCACCGGGATTCGATCCCGGACCTTCCAGCCCGTAATCAGTTGCTGTACCGACTGAGCTACCCGGCCCACATGATGATGATAATATAATATAATAATAATTGGTTATAATTACCATCATCATCATCTCTCACTCTCTCTCTCCCTTCGGTAAGAAAATCTTGATTTTCTAGTCATTAATACTTCATACAGCCTCCTTGGTTCCATCCCAGGACAGTCCTTGTGAAGTTTATGTTGGACAGATTGTCAATAAAAAAGGTCTCTCCTAAGATACTTCAGTTTTCTCCTGTCATTATCACTGCACCAGTGCTACCAACTGACGTAAGTTTCCACTTCCTCCGTTACTTCATAATTCTAGTTACTAACGTCAGTAAATAAAATACTCCTCCCTCTGTCGCTTGACCTAGGCTACCTTAATGTTTTCTAAAGGCACTAAATCATTTAAGGCTGTAAGTACTGCCTCCGTAATATAGTGTACAGTCAGCTTCGTAGATTAAGCATTGTTCGTTGATTTGTACAGTTCATTTTTGGCATTGGTCGACACATTAATACAAGCTAAACATGCAACCTGAGACTGTTTGTCACCTCCTTCTTGCGGTACTAATTTTACCGAGAAATTTTATTTAAACTATTGGCACAGGAACGAAAGTCCTCCAGACTATGCCCCATTTATAACAACTATATGATATTCTCGAAATATGGACAATATGTTGTTCCCATCTCTGCAGGTAACTAGACTGCACCCTCCAAGGGTGTTTTGTTTATACTGCGTCTCAGTCCTATGTTTCAGAAGGGACGGGCAGGGGCACACAGCCACAGTCACATCGATGCGACAAGTCCACTGGTTTCATGTTAAAATAAGTTTATCCACAATCTGTGTTGTGCAGCCTCTGGAAGCAAAGGGAAACCAGTTCCAACAAAGTTACAAAAATCCGTGACCACACTTTTTTTTTAATGGAAGCATCACGTGACCACACACTCGCAATTAAAATAAACTGTAATAGTCTACGGATCATGCCAATCAATAAACCCATGGCTGAACAAAGTGGGTTGCACAAAGCGTAAATTGACACTATGATGTGTTGACCAGGCAGGGCCAGTGTGGTTATGGCAGTAAGAGCAGACAGGGCTTCATATGCAGTCTCCTGTATATTTCAGAACATCACAACTGCCAATAATGTGGATAATATCGCGGTTTTAGCTTCAAAAATCAATCTACTTCAATTTCTGTCAATAATCAGAAAAATAGATCAAAGGATGTTGGGTACTCTTTTGGCTTCTGTGTATAATTAAGTAACGAAGTAATAATTTTAATGTCAGTCTCTCTGCCCTCATTAAAAGAGAGGTTGCAAATCACCAAAATTTTGTACCTGGAAAACATTAGTGCTAAGAAGCGTAATCCTTCACAAAATTCTCACTTTGTAATTAAGTTCAAGACATAAATAACAGTGCTACTTATATGAAAGTTATAAAACAAAGACCATGTATTATTACGTTGGAAGGACACGTAGCATGTGTATAAAACATTCAAAATATTATTAAAATTTCGTAAGAAATTATGAGGAAGAAGGTCTAATTGAGCAATCTAGGAACATAAACTTGTTCATGTCCGTGTACTAAATAATAACATTTCACAAAAAACCGACGAATACACACATTTAATATTAACACCACTTTATTAACACTGTGTCACTCCGACATGTTTCAGCCCTCAAAGGGCCATCTTCAGCGAGTACGTCAGATATATTTCAACAGCAAGGTCAACAAAATGAGTTACCAGACGTAAAATTCAACCTAGTCAGAAGGGTGTAATGTTACACGATGCTGATTAATTTGAAACCTCTGAGAATGTTCCACGTTACTATTTCTGAAAGAGGAAAATTAAAGCATATATAAGCACAATTTGTGTCTAAAAACTGCGTGCACTGATACAAAGTATTAGTACTTAAAAGTACACACTTCATTAGAAACTTTATAGTCTGCAGCTTTTCTGTAAATAATTGTAAGATGAGGTCAACAATTCAGAGTCGTTAGTCTCACAGATTAAATATTAACAGCAAGGTCACATTTCAGAACAGATATACTTCCATTTAAAACTTGCACACTACGATTTGTTGATTATTTAAGAAATAAGTAATTTCGTAATAACACCGAAAATATGAGGGTTGTTTGATAAAAAAAAGCGGACACCCTGTATTTTCTAGTAATGTGTAATGCAATGTAATGTTAATCACTCTTCGTGGAACAGCGGGGCACCTTCTCCAACAACTAGGGGACATAGGCCGAATAATCCTGCCATCATGTTGTTCTGTGCGTTCAGTTCGTTTATTTAACAAACAACCCTCTTACTTCGTTAATTTTTGTTTCATGACCATAATGCAGGTTTTAAGTCTAAGAAAACAGTTATCAGAACTCTGCTCCCTTAGCTTATCATTAAATAAGATTTCAGACTCTTTAAGTAAACCAATTGGCAAGAGTGTTACTCATTGAAATGTTACTGCATATACTGTGCAATCAGGACGTGTTGTGTTCATTTTTCTTGAGCAAATGTTAAAACACAATGCAGTATGTGCTTTTTGAGTGAGCTCTTGCAATCCTGATTAAAAGAGTATCCCGTCTACTGTAGAGTTGTTCTCCTTTCCAATCTACTTAATGGGCGTCTACCTCGAAATGGCCTTCTTTGATACTGTCTAATTACTCGCTGTCTCTCGCTATCATGGAGCAATATCTTGCTCCAAAGCTTGGCTGTTATTCCTTTCCTGAAATAACGTCTACCTTTACCGAAACAGAAGTTTCAGAAAGATCCCAACATGATCCAGTATAAGCTAGTTCAAATAAACATTGCTTACTTTGCGCACTTCCATATTAATATGAATCTGTAAACTACTTCCCATGATTTTAGTGTGCGTACTTACTACATTATTTTATAAAAAAAATATTAGCATACAACCCGTTGAAAATTCAACGGAAAAGTTTTTCGTTTATAAATATAATTATTTAATCTGGAGCACAAAATCTATTAATAAGTCAGTTTATGTTCGTGTATAACATCTTGTGCATATCAAAACGAACTTCTTTTGTTCCGGTAGAGGGCATCCCCTTGTGTTTGAAATACAAAAATAAAAATAAAATATATATATGTTTTCAATCGAACACAACAATGGTTTATTACATTAGTGGCTGCCAGTTTCGGACGTTACGACCATCGTCAGGCCAATGTTACACGAAAGTTTAAAAGGTTTGTTACATGCAATGCACAAAAATATCAAGTTGAATGGGATCCCATTTACATCAATGTCAATATTTGTTAACAACCCCACATTTTGCGACCTTATGATATGATATATGGAGGTTCTTACTGTAGAGAGCTGTAAGTAAATTTAAAATATGGAAGTGTCAAATTGAAGTTCTGTGTTACAACTGATTAAAATTAAGTAAAAACAGTCTCGGTTCACAACTTGTATAATTAGCTGCTGTGCAAGGGGTTGGATTATTGTTCTTGTATTATTTATGTAAGCTGAGAGCTGGGTGGTGTTAGTAGAATATTCCACGTCTTATTGTATTGTGATGACGGAAATGTATTATTGTCAGTACAGAGTTTAGACTTTTGCTAAAACGGCAACCACAAATTTGTGTAGAATTACGACAGCTTAGCTGCTAGCGTGGCAGTTTGTGAGTCACAGCTCAGCTCTTACGTGCGTGTAGCAAGTGTGGTATTTTGTGAGTCACAGCTGAGCTCTTATGTGCGTGCAGCTAGTGTGGCATTTTGTGACTCATAAAATGCCACACTAGCTACACACGCATAAGAGCTGAGCTGTGACTCACAAACTGCCACGTTAGCTGCACGCACATAAGAGCTGAGCTGTGACTCACAAAATGCCACACTAGCGGCTAAGCTGTCAAAATTCTACGCAGATTTGTGGTTGCCATTTTAACAAAAGTCTACCCTCTGTACTGACAATAACACATTTTCTTTTACACAAAACAATACGATGCGGAATATTCTACTAGCACCACCCAGCTCTCAGCTTACATAAATAATACAAGAACAATAATCCAAGTCCGTGCACAGTAGCTAATTTTACAAGTTGTGAACTGAGAAAAATTGTACTTAATTTTATCTGTTCTAACACAGCATATCAATGTAACAATTCTATATTTTAAATTTACTTACAACTCTCTACAATAAGAACCTTTATATATCTTATCATAAGGTAGCAAAATGTAGAGTTGTTAACAAATATTGACATTGATGTAAATGGGATCCCATTCAACTTGATATTTTTGTACACTACGTGAATAGAGCCTTTTTAAATTTTTGTATAGCTTTGGTCTGATGATGGTCGTAACGACCGAAACTGGTAGCCTGGTATCCACTAATGTAATAAAACCTTTGTTGTGTTCGATTGAATATATATATATATATATATATATGGCAGTCAATAACTTAATAAATATTTTGTTGTGTTCGATTGAATATCTATATATATATATAATTTTTAAAACGAACTTCGTTGGATACATCAAACTATATAACAATATGATGAAATACAGTGAAAAGATAAAGAACCTCCTGCATTATTAACACAAAAATATGCATTGTCAGTCTCATATTAAAAGATACATAAGTGTCAGTTTAAATTTTAAGATGCCTATCGTTTTCCCTATGTTCCTTCATGGTGCACACCGGAACTCTTACTTTCAGCTGTACCTTTACAACGCCTGGAATCGTGTTTGTTATCAAAAACATAAACTCTCCATCACATACTAAAAGAAATTAAAATGTAGCGCCAAACATTTATTTAAGATATTTCAACTTGGAACGCTTCTCCAAAAGTCTGAAAATTATCGCTGTTTCTTTACCGCTTTTCACTCTTTCAAAACGCAAAATCACGCAAACAACTTTTTAAGACGAATTATTGAATAAGTCAACACCATATTTTGTAATTAGGGATGGGAGATACAAATCTGTACCTTAAATATATGAATCAAATCATTATCATTACAGCCTAAACCCTAGCCATACTATGGGTCCTTGACTTCAGTCACAGAACAAGCACTAATTTCATATAACAGAATAATCAAGTGTTAATACCATATACTTCGTGATAACAAACTGGATGTGACTTCACTCACAAGCAAAGTGTCTCATATGTTGGGATAGAGCACACTCGATTGTCTACCCTGTACACGTGTTTGAGTATCATGTCTATCAAGGACAAGTAAATTACCTCTAATGAAACTCGATACACAGGATGCATCACCAATACATCCCAACGACAGCCGTAATTTATACCGAAATAAAGTTTGTACAAACAAAGTATACCCAAGCCATATTTTGTATGTTCATTTCACCAGCGGTTATAACTGGAACAAATATTAATATTTTAGGTACAGACAACAACAAATCCACTTACTATAATCGTGAATACGAATAAGGCCTTTCAGTATTCCGTTTAAAAAAACACATTGGGATCATTCATAATAAAATTAATATAATCTGCTAATATGCAGCATAGGGAAAGATGTTTGAACACATCTATCCATTTAAAAAGTTAATTTTGTTTAGGCCGAGAATAAGTAAGTATATGTTGTCTGAAATACTGCATATTACTCTTTATTCCTTTTTGAAATTCAAGACAATAAACCATTCCAAATAGACATATTAAAAAGGACATAACGAGTGATTATACAATTGTGTTTAAATATGTATCCATCTTTGCCTTTGAAATTTTGTCTGCAAATAAGCATAATTTCATTACAATAATTTTCAGGTAATGAATTCAATTCGAATGTTTCCTTGTCACAAGTATATACATCTTTTATAACGTTGATGCATTTTGTGTTAAAATCAAATTATTAAAAGCCTTTAAGTGAAAAGAACAATTAGTGATCACTGAAAACTAGTCCACATTTCTAGAATTTAACACGTGTATATTATTCGTGAGTTAAAGTAGGCCGCAACTATTTTCTGGGCAGTTTGTTGGATTTTTGGTTCTCATGGGGGTGAATATTAAGGCTGCATCCTTAGGGATTTTAAGATTCGTGGAAGTCTACAGAGGCAGTGGGTTCCTTGAAAAACACAGTTCACTTGGCAATGTATTTCTTCAGGTCTTCATGGCAGAGATTATTCATATTGTTGTCTTGTGATTTTTGACGCCGTATACTTTTGTATATAACATCAGTATCTGGAATGAGGCTACGTGGAGTAAAAGCTCAAAAGACTGACCATCATCCTAAAAGTCATCCTATGCAGATCGCCGTACAATTTATTCCCAGATACCGTTCGAAGCAATCCTGTGTCACTGAAAACTACCAATACTACCGAAAGTAAGAATTTTCGCCGTAAGACTCCAGAAACATTCACATCTTAGGTGAAATATGAAATTTGTATTCACCCTTTTGCAATCCCTAGGAAACCGCTAATTGTTATAAATTTCAATTCGCTACACTTATTCACATGACGCAACACTATTCTCAAAACCACAGTTAAAGGACTGAAATAATAAAACAAGAATTTAAAATACGATTTAATGACAAATATACCTACTTTATTTTCACACAGGAAGAAAAAATTAAATAATTGTAGGTTCTATCATCAAAACTGCACAGTGAAAGAGAGAGTGTTACAAAGAGTCCATTGGAGTTCAAACACGTCAAAGAGAATTGAAGCTCATCTCTAAAACTTATATTTAACTGATACCAAGAACTAGACTATTTGATACAATATAACAGGTTTTTGAGATCAAAGAAAAATTCTTTTAGAGAAGGTAGAGAAACTGACGGACTTATCATCCTTTAAAAAGTTTCCTTTCAGACTAAGATTTTCTGCTACAACCGGTAATTGGATACGAGGTGGGGGGTTGGACTGGAAGAAAATTAGGAATATAAGAAGAAAAGCGAGGTTCATTACACACAGCTTCTCATTATTAGTGGCAGCCTTTCCGTAAACCTCGTCGATATGCAAGTACAACTTACGGACCTCACTTATTCCCAAATTATATAGTTCTCATATTGTTAAGAGTTGTTCCCTATCCAAATACCTTAGTAAAATTTTCAAGGAAGACATTCCGTTTTATTTCATATATTTTTAATATAATGCAGAATACTACCTCCTCTACTTTACTATAAAAACAATAAATTTGTGTATAAAAATGCTACATATTACGATCCGATTAGAATAGATTTATAAATATATGTAAGATGAAGTATTTGTGAATCGTTACAATTATCTTTCAATAGACTGTGACCTCTTTCTGTTTTATTAATTGTGTTGAAAATTCATGCAGTATCTTAATATAAATACATAGGATTACTTAAACTGTGTTTATTGTTTTGTCAAAATTAATACTCTTGTTACTGACAGTAAAGGTAAGGAATGTTAGAAGTAGTATTAAAGTTTTTAACGTGCGAAATTATGCTAAAGATTACAAAAATGAATTTTTCGTTGAATTTGGTTTAAATCTTAACATACAAAATTGACTTTTTTCTGTTCGAGGAAGATGTGTCTTTATGTTTTTAAAAAATTTGAATATTTTTGTAGTAATAATGATATTAATATTAAAAAATTACCTTTAGTGTTAAGTCGCATAAAGTGTTTGTGCTTAATTTCAAAATTTTCAAAATTTTTTTTGTCTTCTTTATTGGGGCATAGAATTAGTCTTTAAGGTTTTGTTTATATTCAGTCCGACAAAAATCTTAACTTTATTCAGCCTTTCATATTCAAGTGTATATTACCGATGCTACACCCAACCTAAACAAAAAACACAAATTTAAACATGCAGTAGAATTTTTGATATTTCCAGACGAACGGAGTCACTTGCGTCGAAGAACTTGAACCTTAGATTACGACAATTTGCAACATATGATTACGTAACATATATTATGACATTCACATTGTACTATGTATGTAACACGGTATCGGAATATCAATGCACATAATAATACAACAGTAGAATAAGAACAGTATACGAAATATTAAATTAGGGTGTAAGGTAACTGTGGTGTTCCATGGTATTTAAGATACAATAGTCTTTACGACCAGTTTGCCGTTGAAAACGTAAGCTGACTACTCGCCTCTATCTAATGCCGTGGTTAGGAATGGGTGGAAATGTACCTACAATCCCACATCGGCATTCGTGATTTACACAGAGACAAATTTACGCTTAACAGTTGTTACAGATAAGACCACAAAAAACAGCTTCCTAATTTCTATTTTATCACTCCAACTCTGCGGAACACAACCACATTTCAGAAACCGATACGCATTCCGCTTTTTTAGTTTCAAGTCTTCTGCAGAACACAATTGTTCATTAACGATTCCATAAAATTCAGCCAATAGGCTCTATCAAGACATACTCTCTTTGTAACACCCAATTCATCTTCTCAAATTTTCTGTCTACATCTCACAAGAAGACCCTCCTTTTGACATGCATATTACAATTTTGTTCCTGTTTCTCTTTTCCTTCATACATTTTATTTGGTAACTCCATTAGCATAAGGAAAAATAACGAAACTTGAAGCTACGTATTCTGCAATTTCCTCAACCGCCCTAATTGCACTGCAGCAAATAATTCTTGGCTACAGCGTTCTTCTCTGCACTATTTTTAACAGCCAGAATCTGTGTTCTTCTTGTGTGGGGAGGGATCAGCATCTTCACAACTCAAAGTATTTAACTTAGTTTCAATATTGGGAGCAATTATTACTAAACAGCTTTACCTGAAACCTTCAATCCCTTTCAAACATAAAATTTCTTAAGTGGATCTGCAGAATATTACGAAAAGCTACTAAAATCTTCGCCATTTCTGTCTACGTGTCTATCTCTCTCTCTCTCTATCTATCTCTCTCTCTCTCTCTGTCCGTCTGTCCGCACGAAATTCCACGGCTCAAGTTGAAAGATTGTTTGTAAAATTTTATATTGGAGATTTTTACGAAAATCTGTAGAACAAATTGAACTTTGAATAAAATCTCACAAAAAACACAAGACACTTTTGATGAAAACCTAAGTCCATTTTTGAAGATATCTTGCCGATTACAAAACATGTAGATATGATACAAAAGTAATGACTTAAAATAAGATGGCGCCACCACTTTGCGATAAATACAGGTGTCCCGGGAGAAAAGGTCAATATTCTGGGAGGTCATAGTATCGGTCATTCTAAGCAAAAAAGTTTATGGGAACATGTGTCCTATTCCGAACGATTTCCGAGATAGAGCTATTTGAATGTTCAACCGCAAAATTGTTGATAAGAAAGAGATATTACGTGTACGTACTATTTCTAATACCGGTATTTATTGTTCAAGTGACAGAGTTGGTACGGTACAGGGGTATAATAAATGTTCGAAAATTCCACCGTCAACATCAATGCACTTTGCAATTCGTGTGAAGACATGGCGTGTTGTTCGTCTGAGTGCGTCTTGACGTTCCTTTATGCAGGCGATAACATCCAGTATGTTAAAGAGCAGTTCGTCTCGTGTGTCCACTT
>Ga0131853_10009690_pt1 | contig 17623 bp, 16 predicted proteins | sample TergutLab28metaG_FD_92764 | JGI IMG/M metagenome (GOLD analysis project Ga0131853, IMG submission 92764) | Labiotermes labralis P1 segment gut microbial communities from Petit-Saut dam, French Guiana - Lab288 P1 (version 2) (version 2) | ecosystem: Host-associated > Arthropoda: Insects >... | reverse complement strand
GATTTCCGCCGCCGTTTGCGCACAAGTGCCAAAGGCCATGCCGCCGCCATGCACATTAGGGCAACTGATGTTCAGCTCAACGATACTCACCGCGTCACATTGCGTGATAATCTCACAGCTCTTCACAAACTCCTCCAGCGAGAATCCGCTGACATTGGCAAGAATGGGCTGATGGAAATCACGCGCCAAGCCGGGTGCAATCGCTTTGGCCACTGCATGAATACCCGGGTTTTGCAAGCCAACACTGTTGAGCATGCCCGCTGGGGTTTCGGCCACGCGGGGCAGTTCGTTGCCAAAGCGGGGTTCCAGTGTGCTGCCTTTAAGCGCAAGCCCACCGAGAATATTGATGTCGTAAAACCCACGCAGTTCGTGCCCAAAGCCGCAGCAGCCGCTGGCGGGAATAACCGGGTTTTGCAGGGCAATGCCCGATAGATTAACTTGTAAATTGTTCATGTGGTTCTCCTTAATTTATATCGCAAATCCATCGCGGTTGCGTAAAACGCCGTATTTGTCGCGGTTAATGTCAACCAAAATGCGCGAATTGCGTTCCATTTCTCTTGCCAAGCTAGATAACGCGTCTGTGTTGCTTGCGCTTTGCACCACGTGATTGCTAATATCCGTCAGCCGTGCGTTGCCTGCGTTTATCTGCCCCGAAATCGCGCCCAGCTCATTTTGAATGTTCTGCATAATCGTATTGCCCTCTTGGATGGCGGTATAGAGCGCATACTGATTTCGTTGAATTTGAGAAAGTTGTGCCGACAACTGCGCAAAACCTGTGGTTATCACATCAACAATGCGTTGCGCCCGCACATCTTCTTCGTAAAGGTAGTACGCGCCCGGGTCTGCATCGTTGCGCACCAACGAACGTGTTATTCCTGTGTCGAGGTAGTCATAAATTGATGCAACAGCGGTGATGTTTTGATATTTTGGGTGGAGAATGTTGAGAGCATACATTTGCTTTAAGTTATCTGCTAATTTGTCTTGCAAATCCCCTAATTTACCCTTTTCTGCATCAAGTTGTTTGTTTTTGTTGAATATTTTAATGGCTCGTTCTTTTGCTTTCGATGCATAAATACTAGCAAATTTTTCAGCTTGAGTTGCATTAGAAGAATCTACTATATATTCCGTACCCACCTTAACAGATACTCTAGTTATCTCGCCCACCCTGCTAATAAATCGATTAACATTGCTGTCACTTGGGTCGCGCCATAAAAGCTCTCTAAATCTAGCCAGTTCAGCACAATGGCCATACCGCGTTAATTTTCTGATTTCATGTTTCAACGTTTGGTATTCTCTATCCTGATTTTCAGTCGGGAATAAAAAATGCTTAACTGTTATCTTCTTTTTTAAATCTTGCAATATCGGCCACATCACTTCACAATGCAACACATCCGCCAAGTATTCTTTCAGCAGCGCAATTTGGTTATCATCCATAACGCTCCTCCTAATCAGCAATTAACCCCACACAATTTCCTCGCGCGTCAGCACAGGGCCATCCTTGCAAATGCGTTTGTAACCCTTGACGGTGCGGCAAGTGCAAGCCATGCACGCGCCAAAACCGCAGGCCATGCGTGCCTCCAGGCTCAACTGCACATGGCCGGGCGGCAGCTCTTTTGCCGTGTTGCAAATTGCCCGCAGCATCGGCAGCGGCCCGCAGGCGTAAATCGCATCATAGTCGGCAGGCAACTCATCCGTCACATAGCCACCAACCACCACTTTTGTTTCACATAGCGCAGCAAATTCATCGGCATAGAACACATCGCCGTCATGCGCAAATCCCAGCAGAGCAATGGGTCGTTGCCCGGCAGCAATCAATTCTTTCGCCAAATAATATAGCGGCGGCACGCCCGCTCCCCCGCCAATGAGTAGCGGTTGCTGCGTGGGCTGCACGCTAAAGCCGTTGCCCAAGCCGGTGAGCATATTAATCACCTGCCCCGGCTGTGCTTGCGCGAGCATTTCGGTGCCCTGCCCCACCACACGATAAATCAGCGTGTAGGTGCCGTTTTCCCAGTCACAAATGCTGATGGGGCGGCGCAGATAGAAGCCGTCAATCTTCAGGTTGACAAACTGTCCTATCGTTGGCTTTTCGGCTTGCGGGTTGTGCAGCCGAACGCGCCAAATGTCACGCGTAAGCTGCGTGTTTTCAGTTACGGTAAAGTCAAGAATTTGCATAAATTCCTCCTGTATCCTCTCATTCAGTTGTCATTTCCCAAGCACAAGCAGACACTTCACCCGCGTTGTCACCACAGGGCGATGACGCGTGCCGCGCGGTACAATGAGCATGTCCCCTGCTTCCATGGCAATCGTGCCATTGTCATCTTCCAGCACAAACTGCCCTTCCAGCACATAAAACAGCTCGTCCGACTCATGCGTGTGGAAATCCAATGTGCGGTTTTCCACTTGCAGCACATGCAGGGCGCGACCATCAAACTCACCAATACCGTGGTAACTCAGCAAGTCCGTGCCGTTCGCTGCATCAAGCAAGTTGATTTTCTGCATAAACCCTCCCATTGTCAACTGTCCATTGTCAATTGTCAATTGTCCGCCCAAATACCTCCCAGCCTGCAAAAGGCGTGGCACGCCCCATGGTGGCGAAACCGTCCGGGTCAATCAAGTAGGGCGTCTGCACATCCCACAGCACGCTGCCGCCAAACACGCGACTTGTCCAACGTTTGAGCAACTCGCGCGGGTTGTGCGCCATCACATTCACCAGTTGGTCAAGTGTGAGAACACCCTCGCGCACCAGTTTCGTATATAACACCGGAAAAGCAACTTCCAGTCCTACAATGCCGTTTGCGCCGCCCAGCTTTTGCTCGGCGGTGTGTGGTGCATGGTCGGTGGCAATGCAGTCAATTGTGCCATCCAGCAGGCCTTCGATTAGCGCAACTTGGTCGGCTTTGCTGCGTATGGGCGGATTCATCTTATAATTTTCATCACCGGGTGGCACGCCATCACTACACAACACAAGATAATGCGGCGCGGTTTCGGCAGTGACGGAAACGCCGTCTTTCTTCGCTTGACGAATTAATTCCACACTTTCTTTTGCGCTCACATGGCACACGTGGTAATGACAACCTGTTTGTGCAGCAAGTTGCAAATCGCGCTCAAGGGGCTTGTATTCACTGGCAGAATTATGCGCATCGCCAAAAGTCAAATCCTCGCAGTGCGCAATGATAGGCTTGCTCAATTTTTTCGCGCGCAGCATCGCTTCTTTCATCAATGCGGTATCATTTACGCCAACGCCGTCATCGCTGAAGCCACACACATATGGAGCCAGTTCTTCCATGCAGCTAAGCTCGCCCGCCCCAAGTTGCCCCATGGTAATGCTACCCGTTGGTATAACAGGCAGCTGGGCATGCAGTTTGATTAAATCCAACTGCTGTTGCAAGTTGGGCAGGGTATCGGGTGCAGGATTGAGATTGGGCATGGTGACCACGGCGATATAACCGCCGCGCAGGGCTGCTGCACTACCGGTGGCGATTGTTTCTTTTTCCGAAAAACCGGGCTGACGGAAATGCACATGCAAATCCACCAAACCCGGCAGTAATATTGTGTTGTTGCGTTGATGTTGCATACGCACCTCCATGCTATATCTATTATAGCACAATGCGGGGGGCTTGTCAATGCGAAATTACATCACCAGCGGAATAAATACTCAATCACCAAAAAAGGAATCATCGCGATGTAAATCAGTCCCAGTACGGGCAGCAAAAGAATGCGCCCCACAATGTGCGTGCTGGTTGCGTAAAACACACCAACTGCCCATGGCAAAATTTCATCAATGAACCAAGTTTGCAGGCGCTGCCACCAATTCAAATGACGAATGCTTACCAGCGCCCAGCCACCATGAACTTCAAGGTCTTCATCCGGCATGGCGAATGTGATTTCCAAGTCCCAGTTGTCTTCCCACAAATCAGACCACCAACCGCCAAACTGCTCGGATGTGCCTGCGCCTGTTCCTGCCGGTTCATAACCCACCAATGTGATTTTCGTGCCCGGTTCAACAAGCAATGCGATGCTCTCTTCTGTAACGTGTTGCGGCGAAGCATCGCCCACAGTGATGGTGAAGCCGTATACTGTGCGCACCGTCAACGTTGGCCATTGTGCTTGTTCGTCTTCAAACGCAGCAACCCCCGTCGCCAACACGCCAGCCATCATCAGCATAGCCAAGATAACGCCAAGTGCTTTTTTCATAAAAACTTCTCCGTTCCGTGTTGATATTTTGTATTATAACACGACACCGGCATTCTGTCAACCAAAAAATTCCTCTATAATGCGCGCACAGGTGCTGCCATCGCATGTGCCCAGATGATGCTGCACAAAGGCTCTGCGCTGCGCGCTATAGTCACCCGGATTAGCCAGCTCTTCGTGCAATTCATCCAAGCTGTGCACAATCGCCCCTGGTGGCCGCGTGCATATATCCTCAAAAAAGCAGGTCTCGTCGGGATTGAATAAAATCACAGGAATATCCAACGCCGCGGCATGCACCATGATGGACGAAACATCGGTAATCACACACTTGCATTGGCGCAACAGGTCAAGCAGGTTTTCCTGTGCAGGTGCATCTTTGGGATGGCGACGCACATGTAGATTCGGCAAGTTCAACGGCAATGGTTCACCCAAACTGGGCGCATATAATATCTTGTCGCCCATCGCCTGCCTCCCTATCAGTACATCCCCCATCGGCGAACCCAGCGGCAGCACCCTATCTCGCGGCACACCAAACGCCTGCGCCCAGTGCGGCGCAATGGCTGGTGTTGCGCAAATTACATGGGTGTAGCGGTTGCTTTCGGGAAAAGGCTCGCCATTAGCCGTTCCCCATTTTTTCAGCGCACCGTCAGCGTGCCACAGCTGCACCACGCGGGCGCGCTTGCTAAAGGGGAACTTCGCCAATGGCGAAAAGCCATCGTTAAGAAAAATCGTGCCAGCTGTGGCAAGGTGATAAACCGTGCTAAGTTTGCGCCAGTTTTCGATGAGGACAATACGCAGATTGGCGTTTTCACGCAGGCAATCCCCCAGCAAGCCAAGGCTGCCCCACTGCGGAAAGCGCCGCAGGAGAACCACTTTATTTTTTTGTGGGGGGAATATTCTGCATAGTGTAAACAACACAGCAAGAGCACACAAGACTATTTTTTTCATAGCACACACTCCATGTGATAATCATCCGGCTCAGCCTCAACCAGCCATTGTATGTGTTCGGTCGCCGGCACGCAACCCATGTGGCGGTAAAAACTCACCGTGTTATTGCTGGGCGATGACGAAACATAAAGCTTTTGCGCGCCGCGTGCACGCGCTTGCTCGCAGGCGTGCACAAACAGCTGCTTGCCCAAACCGCAACCGCGATAGGGCTTTGATGCCTGCAAACACAACAAATTAAGATATTGCCCGCAGCCGCCCAGTGGCTCCGATGCAACAATGCAAAAACCCGCAAGCCGTCTGCCGTCCCATGCGGCAGCAACAACACTACCCTTGCGAATATTCTCTCGCAGGGCTTTCACCACACCACGGCACTTGGCTTTATCCCAGTCCATTTCAAATACTTCTTCAACCAACGCGCCATTCTTCCATATATGGGTGTCAACTGCGTGCCGCTCAAAACGCCGCAGCAGTCCACGGCGGCATTCGCGCAGGGTCATCGGGCGAATCTCTATCATTGCGTGCCTCCAAAATAATCCGAACACTCCGCCAAGCCGGGATACCCCCACTGCCGCAACACCTCATAGGCCGCCACTGCTACTGAGTTTGACAAGTTCAAGCAACGAGCATCGTGTAGCATAGGCAGGCGCAGAGCATGTTGCAAATTCGCCTGCACCAGTTCGTCGGGCAGTCCGAGGGTCTCTTTGCCAAACAGCAGATAGACCTGCAGTGGGTAGTCCACTGCGCTGTGCGCCTGCTGCGCACGCGAACTGAAGTAGTAATACGGCCCGGGCGTATTGGCAAAAAACTCGGCCAGGCTATCGTGATAGGTAATGTCCAGCATGTGCCAGTAGTCCAGTCCGGCGCGTTTGAGCTTTGCGTTATCAATGCGAAAACCCATGGGCTCCACCAAATGCAGGCGAGCGCCCGTGGCGGCGCAAGTGCGAGCAACGTTGCCTGTGTTTTGGGGGATTTCTGGCTCGACGAGCACGAGGTTAAGTTGGAAGTTTTGCATAGCGTTCCTTTATCGGTCATGATTTTGGGTAAACACAAAGGTAAAATCTCAGCCACTGGACATGGTTGCTGTTGAAAGCTTGAATTCTTCACCAAATGAAATGATTTTCATCCCATTCCCGTATGAAAGCGAACTGTGACACTATATTCATCAAAATATTCTGTCCTTTCCCAAATTTTTCACTGTATGCCACGCGCTCACAACGGGCAATCTATCCTTGCACACTAAAGAAAGGGGAGCAAAATAATGGCAAAACACACTGCGAAAATCATCAAAGGCGTTGGCATCGGCATGGCCGTTGGCGGCGCAGTTGGGCTTGTGGGCGGCGCAGTTGCACGGCAACCGCACTATCAGCGCAACCTGAAAAAAGGCTTTAACAAAGCGCTCAAAACCGTGGGCAATGTGCTGGAAACCATAGGTTAACCATCACGTATTCATCACGCGCAGGCAGAGCTACGGCTCTGCCTTTTTGCATAATATTGTTGACATATGCGAATATTCATGCTATACTGGAAATAGGAGGTGGATGATATGAACCAAATTCCATTATACCTAGCCAACAATTTTATTGAATGGGGGCAGCGCAATGGTGTAGAGATTACACCGTTGAAGCTGCAAAAATTACTCTATCTCTATTACGCACGCTTTTGCTACACTCAAAACGCACGACCATTTGAAGATTGCTTTGAAAAATGGAAACGCGGCCCTGTGGTGCCCAGTATTTATCACGCAACCAAGCATTATGGCGCACATCCGCTTTCCCCGCTTTATGATACCGATGGCACAATTGGGCGCATTCGGTCAACTTCTGAACCCTTTCGTACTATATTTGAAGATGTTGTGCAAAAATTCGGCAAAAAAACCGCCCACCAGTTGGTTAATCTTACGCATGGTGATGGGGTGTTTGATTATCAAACCGCTTGGGAAAAAGCACAAGACGGGCAACGTCTTTCCACCAAGGATATTCAACAGGACGGGGAGGTTTTATTCCGTGCAATGGATTGACTATGAGCTAGATGAACCTTGCGATGAACTTCCGGTGAAAAATTCAAACGAAATTGTCCGGGACAAGCACTACACAGAAATCGTGGCGGCCTTTAAGATTAATTACATAGAAAAAAGTCGCCGCAATCGCCGTTACAAAGCTATCTTTTTCTATGCTGTCATTACAATTTTAGGGTTTATTGTGCTGGGATTCGCAGCACTTTGCGTGGGATTGTTACTGCATGCTGACCGCTGGGAAGTCATCTTGCCCGTGATGGGTGGCGGTGTTGCAACCGTGATTGTCGCCTTGCTAAAACTGCCGCAAATCGTTGCCAAGCACTTATTCCCGCGCGGCGAAGATAACATCATCGTAGAGCTTATCAATACGTTAAAAAACGAATAAAACCACAACCGGCCGCCGTACAGCAGCCGGTTGTTTGCTCGTTGGGTTATTCTTCGGGCTGTGCGGGTTCAACATCGTCTACAGGCGGGCTAATCACCACCGCGCCCAGTGTGATGGAGGTTGCAGGAATAATATTGCCCGTGATTTCCACATCAATGGCAGAACGGACGGTGATTTCATCGCCCACATTCAGCAGCAAAAGATATAGATTGCTGTTGCTGACTGCCATTTGATAGAATGCACTGTCGCCCTGCAAACGGATAAGCAGGTTAGTGGTGCCGTTAACTATTCCCTGGCGAATTTCTGCAATGGTGCCGGGATTGACATTTACCGAGGTTTCGTGACCGGGATAAGCATCGGGGTCAACATCCAGCCCAAGCTCGGCCAGTCTGGCCAAATAAAGTTCAACCACTACATTGGCATCTGTGGTTTGCGCCCACACGTTAATTTGGTTAAATTGCTCCACGTTGGCCATGGCAAAACCCTGCACAATGTTGGAGTTATCTTTCAGCGCCATGAAGTACGTAGCATGGCCCGACACATTGATGAGCAGCGGATGCGTGGCACGCCAGCCATGCGCCTGCACTGCGCCCTGGGCAGCATTGCGCGCAAAGGTTTCAGCCGCGCCGGCAATTTGATAGAAATGCGTTTCACGCGTGCGTTGGTTAACAAGGATAAAACCGATGATGGAGTTTTCGCCGCCGCCAGCTGCCGACACACCGGAGTACATATATACATCGTTGCGTTGAATCAGATAGTTATAGTCCGGAGTGGCTTGCCACACGCCTTGTTGACCCAAAATGCTGTTCCAGAAGCCGCGGCCATAAAGCCCGTACCAATTGAACTGCTGACGCAGCAACGAAGCACTGAACACACGATCAACCCACTCGGGCACATCTTCCATGCTGTATTCAACAATGTCGCCGCTCACAGCATCCACCAGCAGCACGCCAATAACATCTTCGCCGCCAACCAGACCAACGGTGCGGTTCATGCGCGGCACTACCCAGTAGGGGTTGCGCTCATTGTCAATTTGAAAGCTGGCAGTACCCAGCAGATAGGTGGGGTAGCGCAAACGCAAGCGACGCTGCAGCAGACGGAAAAAGTGTTCCTCATCCGTGTAGCGAATGTAGTAACCTTCATCCAGACGCACAAATTCGCTGGTTTCATCGTCCATAAACACCATAACAAAACCAGGCAAGCCTGTGCCGGTGTTGTTAACCCAACGAATCACATCAACATAGGCCAGCGGGAAGATACGCACCGGGCGCCCTTGGTAGACAATTTGGGTGCTGTTTTGGCTCAGCTCAAACTGCGACACCACGTCAATGAGTTCACCCAGCGTGGCTTCAGCAATCACGCGCGCAGCAGACTCGTCAATCTTGGGCAGCCGGGCAAAATTTACCTCGTCAATGCCTTCAACAAAGGTTAGTTCTTGCAGGTAGTCACCCATGATTTGGTGATAACGCCGCGCGAGAAAAAACGGCGACGAAAACACCCATGCCATACCAAAAAACAGCGCAATCGCCACAACAATGGCAATGGCGGGCATGGCACTGCGTTTAACCCAGGGCATGAATTCGGCTTGCTTGCTCGCGTTGCTCAGCAGATAAAGCAACACGCAAAACGAACCCACTACGAGAAGCAGGTAGCCATAAAATGATGGGTCGCGCAGGTTGATGGCGGGCATCATAAAGAAAAATGCGAGTATTGCTGTTAACAGCGAACCGATGAGCGAAAGCGCAATGCGCAGCCCCGCTTTGTGCGGCGGAATAACCACCGCGCGCCGGCGTTTGCCGCCGCCGCTTTTTCCAACTTGAACTTCTGCCATAAACTATATCCTCCCATGTTCTTATTTTCCACATATAAGTGTACCACATGCTGCAAGGCTTGTCAAGTTCATGTTTTAGACATATGTAAGGAATTATGCGCCCAAATGCGACATAGTAACGAACAGCCCTTGCATTTCTCTCGCCGATATGTTATACTATCCATACCATAGGAGGAGATTTTAATGAAACGAATTTTTGCTATTTCCCTAGCCATTGCCATGTTGGCCGTTGCTGCCTTTGGCTGCAGCAATCGCAACAACAACACCGAAGAAGAAACCACCACCACACCACCCATCGAAGTTAGCGCCAACGTGCGCCAGGCTCTCGAGAGTTTTTTGGCCGAATACCTTGGCGAAGACATTACCAACACCGAATTCATGCTCTATGATTTTGAAAATGACGGTGTGCCTGAAGTGCTCATTCGCCGCAACCGCAACGATTTCGTCTTTGATGTATATCGCTACAACCCAAGCCAATTCACGCGCGTGGGCGAAATCTCCATGCCGCTTGCTTTTTATCGCAACAGCGAAGGGCAGCCCCTGCGGCGCATTGGCGGACAATTTGAGTTAATCAGTTTCGGCAACGGACTGCTCATGCTTGAAGAGCTGGAAAACATTGATGCTGCACAAGTCACCCGCATCGAGCGCTTAACTGCACTGCAACAAAGCGTCACCAACGCTGTTGTGCAGCAATTGGTGGATAACGGCCTCATCGATCCAGATGCCGTCACCACATTGCCCGTCACCGAGACCGCTAACGGCACCACAGGCACTACCCTGCCCGGTCAAACCACAACCGCTGGTACCACAGGCACAGGCAACACAACAACTACCCAAGCAGGCGGCGCAACCGGCAACACAACAACCACAGCTCGTCCGCCTACCACAACCGCGGGCGGCGGTGGCGGCGGTCAAATAACCTTCCCCACTAACACTACAGCGCCGCCTGCACAAGGCCAAGCCGACCGCGTGCTGACCACGCCCATCAGCGTGCAAAATAACACCGCTGCGGCGCTCGCACAGTTTAATCAATCCGTCAACCGCATTGTGAACCAAAACGCGGGCTTTAGCAAACGCCATCAGGTGACACAACCGCACTTTATTGCAAGCCCCGAGTTTGAATATGCCGGTTTTCTCAGCATGGCCAATATGGTTGCCCCAGCGGTTGAACACGTGCTGCGCGGCCTGCCCACCAGTGTGATACGCGAACGCGGTTTCCCCACGCAAACCATTAGCACCAGCACCCTTGTGGCCGGCGACCTCAATTCCGCCACTGCCACGCAGGCTGCCAACGGCAACTGGACGATTACCCTCAACGTGCGCAACGCTTCCACCTCGCAGGGCGACACCGGTGCCATGACCGGCACGGCATTGCTTTCGCGCGGTCCCATCGCTCGCCAGGTTGATCCAGGCGGACCAATTCAACTGCCTATCGCCGATGACCATTCAGATGCCCGTCAAATCCGCGATGCACTCACCGAAGGCTTTCGGATTTTCCAGGCACGCGCCAGCCGTGTGCAAGAGAACACCACCAACGCGCGCTATGTGCTCACCCTTGATCGCTACGGCAACCCCATAAGCCTGATTTGTATCTTCAACCAAAACGTGAACTTTGATATTCAGTTTTCCACCAATGCCTATCGCAATAACACCGCAACGTTCACTACGACCATTACGTTTGATAATTTTAGGTTTAGATAGCGTTTTCGTTCAATGGAACACGCAACTATCGTCTTTTGATTGGCTTGATTTTTGCCGCGAAGCAACTGCGCCCCGCAGGGGTTGCAATTGCCCCCTGTTTGTGGTATACTATGTACCACAGATAGGGGGATTTTACTTGTGCAAATTCAACGTACAGCAAAAGGAGAGTTTGGTTATGTCCATTCCACGTGCAAAAAATTTCAACGAAGCCGGCGTGAACTCGACAGCCCTAGCTAACTTCCTGCGGGAAATCATTGTCCGCGGATTAAACATGCATTCCATCATGGTGGTGCGCAACGGCAAAGTTGCCTACGAAGACTACCGTGCACCCTACACCGCGCATGACCCGCATATTCTGTATTCTGTCAGCAAGTCAATTAGCGCACTGGCAACTGGCTTTGCAGTAGAAGATGGCCTGTTTTCGGTCAACAGCCGCGTGGCTGACCTGTTGCCCGAACTGCGTGTGCACGACAAGCATGTATATCTTGAGCAACTGCGTGTGCGGCATTTACTCACCAACACAGCGGGCAAGAAAATCAGCGCAGTGGTTGACCGCGGCCGCCAAGAATGGGCGGTTGACTACGCACAGGGCGAATGGATTTACGCCCCTGGTGAAGGCTTCAACTATTGCAACGAGAATACTTATTTGCTTTGCTTGATCATCACGCGCTTGGCCGGCATGAGCGTGACGGACTATTTGATGCCGCGCTTGTTTGCACCGCTGGGCATTGCTCGGCCCTATTGGGAAACCGACAGCCGCGGCGTGGAAACCGGCGGTTGGGGACTTAGCCTGCGCACCGAAGATCTTGCTAAAATCGCCATGTGCTGTGCGGACGAGGGTAAGTATTTGGGTAAGCAAGTGCTGCCCGCCGCTTGGATAAAAGCTGCGTGCAGCGTGCAGGTGGATAACAGTGAACGCAATGACCAAGATTATGGCTACTGCTTTTGGCAAAACAGCCATCCCGGCAGTTGCCGCATGGATGGCATGTTTGGGCAGTTTGCGTGGATTTTCCCCGAATATAACGCTGTGGTGATTGCCACCGGCGGCGAGCTGAACATGGGCGAAATCAATCAAACACTGATGCGCAATGTGCCAAGTTTGTTTGATGCAAGTGACAAAAAGCAAGAGGCAAGCATACCAAAATTCCCCGCATACCCTCCCCTGCCAAAAACGCCGCGCAACCAAACGCTTGAAGCACAACTCAACCGCCAATGCATTCATTTCCCCGATAGCTTGCAGAAGATATCTCGCAAGCTGCGATTTTCACCGGGCGTGATGCCTGCGATGGTATTCTTTATGGCGCACGACAAAGCCGGCGGAATTGACAAAGTGCATTTTCGCTTTAGCGAAAACGCCCTGCGCTTCAGCTGGAACGAAGGCCGCGAGCGCAACACCATTCTTTGTGGCATGGACGGCAAAGCGCGCAAATGCCGAGTCACACTAGGCGGCGTGCGTTTTGTGCTCAGCTGTTCAGCTTGCTGGCGCGGCGATGAACTGCATCTGCGTCTGCGCTGCGTGAATGCCGTGGCCGAGCGGTCACTGGTGTTTACATTTGGCAAGCACGGCGTGGTGCGCATGCTGCCGCGCAGCAATCCGCCGCTGAGCGCGCTGATTGATGGCGCAGCCAACAGCGCAAAAGATAATATTGCCAATCCGCTGGTCGCCAATGTGGTTTCGCGCGCGATGGCGCAGGTGGTTTCTCTCGCAGAGCCACTGCATGTGGGACTGCGGCGGTAAAATGTTTCACGTGAAACACGGTCTAATTTGACAAGGCAGCCTTGCTGTGATGAAAGGCTGGATTAAGGTGACAACATGAGCAACATCGCACTTGGCAGTTTCGATGGCCTGCACGCTGCGCACCGCGCAGTGCTGCGGGGGGCAACTGCCGTGCTGTTGTTTAGCGAACACCCGCAGATGACGTTGCGCGGACAAGCACCACCACAGCTGCTGACCAACGAAGAACGTACAACACGCCTGCAAGCGGCTAAATTAGACTTGCTGCATGTTGATTTTGCCGAACTGGCCATGCTGCCGCCCGAGGAGTTCATTGCCCTGCTGTGCGGACGTTATGGCGCGACGGGGCTGCGCTGCGGACATAACTTTCGCTTTGGCGCAGGCGCTGCGGGCGACACCACCCTGTTGCGCGAGCTTTGCCGTGCGCACAGCATGCGTCTTTCAATTGTCCCGCGTATTGTGTATCGCGGCGAAATAGTGTCGTCCACACGCATTCGCACGGCGTTGCAGCAAGGCGAAATCACACAGGCCAACGCCATGCTTGGACGCGCGTTTGGCTATGCCTTGCCTGTGGTGCACGGCGACCACTTAGGCCGTCGGCTTGGCATACCAACCCTCAATCAGCATTTTCCTGCAGGCTTTTGCGTGCCACGCGCGGGAGTTTATGCCAGCCGTGCCTATGTTGACGGCATGTGGCGGTCTGCAGTGACGAATATCGGCTGCCGTCCCAGTGTGAGCCATGTCACCGTTCCGCGAAGCGAAACACATATCCCCAGCTTTGCGGGCAATTTATATGGACAGTGTGTACCTGTTCGACTGCTACAGTTTTTGCGTGACGAGCGCAAATTTGCAACTATTGATGACTTGAAAGCGCAGATTGAGCGGGATATAACAAAATTATAAAATTATAATGACAGGGACGGATTTCTCCGTCCCTGTTTGTTTTATTTCTTGCTAAAACAGCAGCCAAGCCAGAGCCACGATAATTGGCAACGCAATGAGTGTGCGAATCATGAAGATGGCGAACAGCTTGCCAATGTTCAGTGGCATTTTGGATTTGAGGATGAGCACGCCGGTTTCGGCTAAATAGATCACCTGCACGATAGAAAGCGTACCAAGAATGAAGCGAGTGAGTTCTGGGGCGCCATCTGCACCGCCCAGCAGCAGCGCAGGAATGAACATATCAAAGAAACCAACCAAGGTTGCAGGTGCGTAGGCCATCGCCTCGGGCACTTGCAGCAGAGCCAGCAGTTGCCCCATTGGCCACGAAATCCAGTTGAATACCGGCGTGAACTCGAAGATAATTAGCGCAACAGTGCCCCATGCGAGAATGATGGGAATGAGATCCATGAAAATGTTAAGATAGCTATATGCGCCTGAACGGGCAACTTGACGAACAGTCGTTCCGTCTGCACTTTTGGTGGCCGAGCGCAACGCCCATCTGAATATGCCCATATTTGCGGGCACTTCCTCTTGGATTTGCTTGCCGACATCGGGCAGGTAGTCATCGTTAAGTTTGCGCAGTGGCCAAATTCGCGGCATAATCATCGCCAAAATGATGCACACAATGCACACCACCAAATAGAACAGCCAAAAGCGATCGCGCAGGCCAATGGCTTCGGCCACCACCAGGGTGAAGGGCAGCGACACAAACGAGAAGTTCGTGGCAATCACCGCAGCTTCGCGGCCGGTGTAGAAGCCTTTTTCGTGCTGATCACGCGTGATAATCACCGATGCAGCTGACGAGCCAAACCACGAAGCCATCAAATCGATGGAGGCGCGACCAGGCAGACGGAATAAAAAGCGCACCGCTTTGCGAATGAGAACGCCGAAAAATTCCATCAGTCCAAACTTGGTGAGGATGGGAATAGCCGGCACCAAAAAGATGAACACAACCATCAGGCTTGCGGCAAGGCCCATCATTTCGTCGCCGGTGTGAGCGTTGATGATGAAATTCGGCCCCCAACCCAAAAAGAGCATCCACACCACCACAAAGCCCACAGCCTTGCTAATGAAGTACACAGGCGTTGAGCGGAAAATCTCACGCAGTTTGTCGTTGTTCACAATAAACTTAGGCTTGAAAATATACGTCACGAGGGTGCCCAGGAACGAAAGGGTAATGGCGATGAGTGCCAGCAGATGATGCAGTGCAAAGTTAACGTCACTGCCATAAGTAGTTAGGCTGACAGTGCCCAAAACGCCGCGCAGCCAGTCAATGCCAAAGCCAAGTGGGATGTTGAACGCGCCACTGCCGTCTGGGATGGGTGCCAAAAACAAGAACATGCCCAGCACAGAAAACAAAATGAACTTCACTAAGCCGCGTTTGCTTAGCTTGGACTCGCCCGGTTGATTCATGATAGAACTCACTTTCATCAAGATATTAAGAAAATTTTAACATATCTTGAGGAGAAATGCAAGGGGTTTGCAAAAAAATACGGGCAGATTTTCATCTGCCCTCGCATGATTTATTCTTGTGTTGCAGCAATGTTTTGTGCATTAAAATTCTTTCGATGCACAGTTCATGGCCGATGAGCAGAACTTGATTTTCTTCAATGGCACGCAGTTTGCGGGATCGTTGATGATGCTGTTTTCTTCGTACACTTTCATCACAATATCCAGTAGCGCTAGCACTTACACGGATTATGCCACCACAACTGCACCGTTTTCCGCGCGGCAAACATAACTGCCCCCCGGCGCAATTGCACCTTCCAGCAAACGCTCGCTGAGTGTATCCTCTACCTGGTGCACAATAGCACGGCGCAACGGCCGCGCGCCATACACCGGGTCGAATCCAGCTTCAGCCATCAGATCAGTCACGCTTTCGTCAAACGTGAGATGAATGTCCTGCTCTGCCAACCGCTGCTGCACTTGTGCCAGCATGCGGCCTGCAATTTCGCGAATTTGCGGTTTATCCAGCTGATGAAATACAATCATATCGTCCACGCGGTTGAGAAATTCCGGTCGCAAGGTGCGTTTGAGTTCACTCATCACCGCATCTTTAATTTTTTGTTGCGTGTGCGCTGCGTTGCCGTCATCGCCAAAACCAATGCCGCCGCCTTGCTTGGTGATTTTGCTCGCACCCAAGTTGCTGGTCATAATCACCACCGTGTTGCGGAAGTCTACCACATGGCCTTGCGCGTCGGTCAGGCGGCCGTCTTCGAGGATTTGCAACAGAATGTGAAACACCTCGGGGTGTGCTTTTTCGATTTCATCAAATAAGACAACGCAATAAGGCTTGCGGCGAACTTGCTCACTAAGCTGCCCGCCTTCGTCATAGCCCACATAGCCCGGCGGCGAACCAACCAAACGCGATACCGTGTGTTTTTCCATATACTCGCTCATATCAAGGCGTACCATGGCACTTTCGTCGCCAAACATAGCAGCTGCTAAAGCTTTGCAAAGTTCGGTCTTACCAACACCCGTGGGACCTAAGAATAAGAAACTGCCCGTGGGACGCTTAGGATCTTTTAGCCCGGCACGACCACGGCGAATCGCACGCGAAATTGCCGTTACGGCTTCATCCTGCCCCACCACTCTGCGGTGCAGTTCATTCTCCAAACCAAGCAAGCGCTGGCTTTCTGCTTGCGTGAGCTGCGTGGCGGGGATTCCTGTCCACTGTGCCACAATGCCGGCGATTTCCTCGGCGGTCACTTCGCCTTTAGTCTGGCCGCTTTCCTCCTGCCATGCCTGTTTGCGACTGGCTAGGTCTTGCTGCAGCTTGCGTTCTTCATCACGCAATTTCGCAGCCTGTTCAAAATCTTGCGCGACCACAGCTTCTTCTTTCACGGCATCCAATTCACGCAGCCGATTTTCCAGCTCCTTCACGTCATCGGGCGGCGTAAACGCCCTTAATCGCACACGTGAAGCTGCTTCATCCACCAAATCAATGGCTTTGTCGGGCAAAAAGCGGTCGCCAATATAGCGCGCGCTCAATTTCACACTGGCCTTGATGGCCTCATCGGTAATGCGGATTTTGTGGTGCGCTTCGTATTTGTCACGCAGGCCTTGCAGGATTTCAAGGGTTTCTGCTTCGCTGGGTTCATCGACCATCACCGGCTGAAAACGACGGGCCAACGCAGCGTCTTTCTCGATGTGCTTGCGATATTCGTCAAGGGTGGTGGCGCCAATCAGCTGCAGTTCGCCACGCGCCAGTGAAGGCTTGAGGATATTCGCCGCATCGGTAGCACCCTCGGCGGCGCCTGCACCGATAATCGTGTGCAATTCGTCGATAAATAAAATCACGTTCTTGGCACGGCGCACTTCATCAAGCGCAGTTTTGATGCGCTCTTCAAAGTCGCCGCGATATTTAGTGCCGGCAACCATGCCGGTTAAATCCACGCTAAACACACGCTTGCCGCGCAGCAACTCGGGCACTTCGCCCTGTGCGATTTTTAGCGCAAGGCCCTCGGCCACAGCAGTTTTGCCCACGCCGGGTTCACCAATGAGCACGGGGTTGTTCTTGGTGCGGCGGCACAGGATTTGCATGACGCGAGCAATTTCGCTGTCACGGCCAATGACGGGATCAATATTGTGCTCCTGTGCCATGCGGGTGAGGTCGCGGCCAAATTGGTCAAGCGTGGGGGTAGCGCTTTCTCTGTCGGTTTTGCCCGCGCTGCCTTCTCCTTTAGGATTTTTCATGGCACGATGAATGTCGGCAACGAGGTCTTGCGCAGCAACATTTTGCTGGGCAAGCAGATGCACGGCCGCGCCATCACGCAGCTGCAACAGAGCAATTAGCAGATGCTCGGTGCCCACTTGGCTGCTGCCGCCAGAGCGCGCAAGCGCCAACGCCTCCTGCTGAATATGCTTGGTGCGCGG